>ERZ1370068.5269-contig-4299_pt1 | contig 269690 bp, 432 predicted proteins | sample MGYA00561227_ERZ1370068 | MGnify/ENA primary metagenome ERZ1370068 (study PRJEB38410, sample SAMEA6850437) | metagenome | study: Metagenomic assessment of the ecological functions of the soil: analysis of the soil microbiota associated with the...
TTGTACTTCGTTCAGTTACGTATTGCTGGGCTCAAGCCCACGCACGGGCTCATCAGCCTGGCCGGTGTGGTGCCGCTCGCGTCGACGCTCGATTCGCTTGGACCGTTAACTCATACCGTCGAAGACGCCGCGCTGCTCGTCGCCGCGATGGTCGGGCCCGATGCGCGCGATGCCTTCGACGTTCGACGCCCCGCTCGTCGATTTCACCACGGCGCTCGCCGGCGACCCCGACATTCGCCGGGATGCGCATCGCGCCGCGCTCGCGGCCGATCAGTTTGCTGCGACCACCGAGCCAGCGGTGCTGCGGGCGTTCGACGAAGCGATCAGGGAATTTCGCGGGCGCGGCGCCATCGTCGAAGAAGTCCCGCGCCGTTCGACCTGGAAGACATGATGGTGCGTAACGGCCGCATCATCGCCGCCGAGGCGTGGGCGTTCACCGCGCGTACATCGAGACCCGGCGCTCGACATCGATCCCTGGGTGCGCAAGCGCACCGTCGGAGGCAAATCGATCAGCGCCGCCGAGCACAGCGAGGAGCTCGCGCCAGCGCAAGCGCGCGGCGGCGATGTTCGCGCAGTGGATCGAGGACGCGGTGCCCTTCTCACGCCCACCTTGCCGATCAGCGCGACGCGCGCTCGATGAAGTCGACGAAGCGGCAACGCCGCTGGCGACCTTCACCCGTGTCGCCAACTATCTCGGCGCGTGCGCGCTATCGCTGCCTGCACGGGACTCTCGGATGCGGGGCTACCGGTCGCCGTGCAACTGATCGGCGCGCCATTCAGCGAACCGGTCCTCGTCGCGTCTCGGACGCGCATTCCAGAAAGGCGCACGGATTGGCATCTGCGGCGCCCGGACCTGTCCGCCTGGCAGCAGGGAGCACATTCTGCGCGGCCTGCGCAGTCTGAGCGACGCTAAGCATTTGTCGACAGCAGGCCCTGGCCGGCGTCGGCCAATCCGTCTTTCACGGCACACGCGCATCTTGGGCTTATGTTCGTCGGAAAAAGGCGCTTGGCGACGTCCAGCGTCTCGCGTACGCCGATGTCGCGCGCCGTGTGCTTCCAGGAAGCGCCTGGCGGCAATCCGTCCCTCACCTTAGAAGCAATTGCAAGCCACGCGCGCGAAGCGCTCCGTGGACGACCGCGCTCATGCAGCTCGTCGCGTGGCGGCCCGATGCGGTGCATGCAGAACTGCAAGCAGGTGCGACGTATCGGCGTTTCGCTCGGCAAGCGCGCGATTGCGGTGATCGCCTGCATCTCGGCGACGAGGCTCGAATGGAAGATGATTTCACCGACCCGGCGCCGTATTGACCGTGGCCGTCCGGTCGGCACGTCGGCGAATTCGGGCCGGCAGAGCTGCACGACGATCAGATCGTCGCGCGAGGCCGCTGTGAATCATCGGCCACAGCGTCGGATTGCCGCAGTAGCCGCCATCCCAGTACCGCTCGCCATCGAGCTCCGACGGCCTGGAAGAGCTCCGGCACGACACGCCGACGCGAGCAGCGCATCGATCGACATCGCGGTCGTTGGCAATGACGCGCGGCAACCCGGTCTTGACGTTGGTAACGGTGACAAACAGCGCCGGGCGAGGACTTGCTGCGGATCGCGTCGATGTCGACGCATGAGCCTCGATCGCATCGCGCAGCGGGTGAGGCCCAGCGGATTGGCGTTGTAAGGCGTCACCGCGCCGCTCGACAGCAGCCACGTCGCCAAACGAATTGCGCGCATGCTGCGCTCCGGCCGGCCCCCAGATCCCTGCGTGCGATATCGGCGAGCGCCGGGTCCGCGAGCCCGCAGCCAGAACGAGCGCAACGACTTTGCGTGCCTGTGCCGGTGAGCCCGTTGGCCAAAGCGCTGGCGACGATCGCTGCGTTGATCGCGCCGGCGCTGGTGCCGCTCAGCTGTGCGATGGCCACCGTGCGGCTGGCAAGCAGCAGCGCGTCGAGCACGCCCAGCGTGTAGGCGCCCCACGAGCCCCCGCCCTGCAGGGCAAGCCCGATCGGCTTTTTTGTCCGTGGCGGCGTGGTGGCCGCCTGGTACGTTCTACTGCGGTGGTTCTTTTTCATAGTTGGCGAGTCGACTCAAGGCTTGTGGCCCGTCGACGATGCTCGCGTCGATGCACGACGCTCGAACGGCCGAAACCTTTCTGTGTCTCGGCGCACCCGATGATCCACGCATCATTGCGCGGCTGCGTCCATGTCGGCCCGGCGGGATCGCCGGTCTCGAAGCGCGACAATACACGGTTCAGATCTATATTGTTTGCGTTGCACCAAATCACAATGGCAAATCGGACCCGGGAAGTCCAATCGGATTTGCCGATGGCGGTCATCGGTCGCTCCCAATGACCCATTAACCGGCTGGGCAGAAGACGAGAATTGGCTTTGACCCGCTGACCGGCGAATCGATTCGCAGCCGTTCGTGAAATAGTGCAAAAACGGCGTTGCTGCATTGCAACAGTGCGTACGCCATGGCGGCGTCGTTGCCGATCGCGAAATTGTTAACCCTTTGTACGCGGTTCACGGATCTTCCGGGCGGCCTCTTGGCATGCCGCTTGCATGAAAATGCATTGATGTCGCCAGGAAGGCGGTCGCATACGCGCCGATAAAGCCGAGAGCTCCGTGAATGTCAGCGGAGCATCGTCGCTGCTTGCCCCGCTCAAGCGGGGCCATCGCGGCGAAGGGCGCCGTGTACTCCAAAACGACGCGGCCGCGGAAATGCCGCGGCAGACGTCGCGACGCGGATGCGCGAATCGCGTCGACGGCGCGAGGTTCCGACCGCAGGCACAAGCGCTATTGGCTCTCTGCTGGAGCGATGTCATCACCAGGACTGTGGGTCGCTCCTGTTGCTGTCGATCATCGCTTACGCACCTGATCGAGGGAGAAGCGGTGCTGGCGGAGCTCGACGGGCTCGATCTCGTCGCCGCTCATTCGATATCGCCTTAGCATCGCTTGACGCGGACTCGTGCGCGACCTACAAGCGCCAGCGCGACTCTCGTCCCCTGATCGATCGCGCGCTTGGCGTCGAGCTCGAGCGCGACATCCGCGCCGCCGATCAACCGTGGCGTGATGCCTGCCGCGTCGCAGGCCCGCGCACCAGCTCGCGGCGCGGCTCCTGCCCGGCGCAGATCACGATCGTGTCGACGTCGAGCAGCTGCGGCTTGCCGTCGACCCTGATGTGCAAGCCCGCGTCGTCGATGCGCTCGTACTCGACGCCGGCCAGCATCGCGACGCCGCGGCGCTTGAGCAGCGTGCGGCGTATCCAGCCCGTCGTCTTGGCCAGGCCCGCGCCGACCTTCTCGGTCTTGCGCTGCAGCAGCCACAGCTGCCGCGGCGGCGGATCTTCGTGCGCGGGCTTCACGCCGCCGCGATGCGCGTAGCTCGGCATCGATGCCCCACTCGGCGCAGAAACGCGGCGATCGCCGGATCGTCGCGGCGCCCGTCGCTCGCGTGACCGTCCGGCGGATGGTCTTCGGTGAGCAGCTCGGCGACGTCGAAGCCGATGCCGCCGGCGCCGACGATCGCCACCCGCTTGCCCGCGACGCTTGCGTCCCTCGACGATCTCGACGTAGCTCGCGACCTTGGGATGATCGATGCCGGGAATCGCCGGCGTGCGCGGCACGATGCCGGTGGCGAGAATCACGTCGTCGAACGCGTCGAGATCCTCGCGCCGACGCGTCGATTCAACTCCACTCCGACGCCGAGCTGCTCGAGCCGCGTGCGGAAATAGCGCAAGCGTCTCGGCGAACTCCTCCTTGCCGGGAATGCGCCGCGCGAGGTTGAACTGCCCGCCGATCTCGGCGGCCGCATCGAACAGCGTCACGTCGTGGCCGCGCTCGGCCGCCGTCGCCGCGCACGCCATGCCCGGCAGGGCCGGCGCCGACCACCGCGACCTTTCTCCGCCGCGGCGCCGGCGTCATCTTCAGCTCGGTTTCGCGGCACGCGAACGGATTGACCAGGCAGGTCGCGGTCTCGCGCTCGAAGATCTGGTCGAGGCAGGCCTGGTTGCAGCCGATGCAGGTGTTGATCTCGTCGGCGCGATCCTGCGCCGCCTTGTTGACGAACTCCGGATCGGCGAGAAACGGCCGCGCCATCGACACCATGTCGGCGTCGCCGCGCGCGAGCAGCGTCTCGGCAGTCGCGGGATCGTTGATGCGGTTGGTGGTGATCAGCGGAATCTTGACGTCGCCTTTCATGCGCCGCGTCACCCACGCGAACGCGGCGCGCGGAACCATGGTGGCAATGGTCGGGATGCGCGCCTCGTGCCAGCCGATGCCGGTGTTGATGATCGTCGCGCCCGCGGCTTCGATCGCCTGCGCGAGCGCGACGACTTCGTCCCAGGTGCTGCCGCCTTCGACCAGATCGAGCATCGACAGCCGGTAGATGATGATGAAGTCGGGCCCGACCGCCTCGCGCGTGCGGCGCACGATGGCGACCGGAAAGCGGATGCGATTCACGAACGAGCCGCCCCACTCGTCGTCGCGATGGTTGGTCTGCGGCGCGATGAACTGGTTGATGAGGTAGCCCTCGGAGCCCATGATCTCGACGCCGTCGTAGCCGGCGCGCTGCGCGAGCTTCGCGCAGCGCGCGTAGGCGGCGATCGTCCTGCCGCACGCCCCAGCCGGTGAGCGCGCGCGGGCGAAACGGCGTGATCGGCGACTTGAGCGCCGAAGGCGCGACGGACAGCGGGTGATACGCATAGCGGCCGGCGTGCAGGATCTGCATCGCGATCTTGCCGCCGCTGGCGTGCACGGCATCGGTGATGATGCGGTGCTTGGCCGACCTGCCACGGAAACGATAGTTGCGAGGCTCGCGGCTCGAGCCCGGCCGGCGAAGTTGGGCGCGATGCCGCCGGTGACGATGAGGCCGACGCCGCCTCTGGCCCGCGCCGCATAGAACGCCGCGAGCTTGTTGAATCCATCCGGCGCCTCCTCCAGGCCCGTGTGCATCGAGCCCATGAGGACGCGGTTCTTGCAGCGTCGTGAAACCGAGCGGCGAGCGGTGCGAGCAGGTGCGGGTATGGGTTGATGGGTCCGCTCATGGCGGGCCACCGTCGAAGGCGCCGAAGCCACGGAGGGTAAACCATAGCGCGCGCGCAATCCAGCGCGCACCGGGGCCGGCCAGACTCGCGCGGAGAAACTCGGGCGGAGATACGACGGAAACGCGGCCGTAGCTACTCGACCTTGAGCGTCGCCTTCATCGTCGGATGAAGGAGTGCAGACGTAGGCGAACTCGCCCTTCTTGGTCGCGGTGTACTTCCAGGACTTGCCGGGTGCGATTTCGTGGGAATCGAAGCCGCCGGCGGTCGAGGTCACGGTGTGCGGAAACGGATCCTTGTTGACCCACGTGACCGAGTCGCCGACCTTGACGGCAAGCATCGCGGGTTGAAAAGCTGGTGCCGTCGATCGCCACCGAGTGGGTCGCGGCCTTGGGTGCATCGGCCGCCGCGGCCGGGCCCATGCTCCAGCAGAGCAGGGCCAGGACCGCGGCGAAAGATGCAACGGTGCGATACGCAGGTCGTATTCACCGGAACGCGATTCAATACTTCTTGCCCATCGAGCCGGCCGGAGCGCCCATCGACGACTGGATCATCTTGGCGTGCTCGAGGTGCGCGACGAACGCCGGCCGCACCTTGACCAGCAGCGCCTTCAGCTCCTCGTTCTTGGCGCTGGGGATCAGCGTCTTGTCGACGGCGTCGAGCACTTGCTGGTGATAGGCGACTTCGTGGTCGATGTAGGCCTTGTCGAACGCGGCGCCCTTCGAGCGTCTTCAGACTGGCGACGTTCGATCGTCGCCGCCGGACTTGAGGCTCTGGCTGGTCGGGTTGTCCTCCGGCGTGACCTTGAGCTTGGTCACCAGATCGACCGCCGACTTGTTGACGCCGGTGTGGTCGGTGACCATGCGCTCGCGCGAACTTCTTGACTTCGGCGTTGCGTCGACGTCGACTTGCGCGAGCTTGCCGGCGTCGATGTCGACCTGGTTGGCGGTGACGACGATCGACGCGATCTGCGCATCGTTGACGCCCTGGCGCGGACGGCACTGCGACCGCGAACAACAGCGAACTGGCAATGACAATGGCTGGAACTTTCATTATGTAACTCCTCATGGGTGGATCGACGCCTTGTTCCCTGGTGCAAAGACGGGCGAGCGGAGAATGCTCGCATCCCGCCGTCAGCGGGGGCTCATTCTATACGAGAACCCCTGCCCGGCGGATGAACATTCGATGCCGATGCCGCTTCCCGGCGTTCCCGCCGGGGCGAAAGTCAGGCCGTCAGCTCGGCGGATCGGATCGGTCGGCCGAAGCGTCGCCGAAGCTTCCAGCCTCTTCAGCGCTCCGGCGACGATACGATCGCAGCGCTCGCCGGCGAAGCTGAACACGTCGACCGTCGCCATGTCCATATCGCGCGCCAGCGCCTCGCGCAGCAGCGCGCGTGCGCGGAACAGGCGGGTCCGCACCGTCGCGGCGGGAATCGCGAGGCATTCGGCAGTCTCTTCGACGGTCATGTCCTCGACCTCGCGCATGACAAACACCGTGCGGAACGCGATCGGCAGCTCATCGATCCTGCGCTCGAGCGCGCGGCGGATTTCGGCGCGCAACGTGGCGCCGGGTGGCGATTCGCTTCGTTCATCGGCCACGTCGGCCTCCGCTGCGTCGGTCTCTGTCACGCGCCCGCATCTCGAAGTGGCACGACGATGCGGCTCCGCTTGTGCTTGCGCAAGCGCGTGAGCGCCTGATTGATGACGATGCGGGTGAGCCATGTCGACAAGCCGGGCGCCGCCGCGAAATTCGTCGATGTGCCGATAGGCTTCTAGGTAGGCGTCCTGCAGCGCATCTTCCGCCTCGGCGTCATCCCTGAGAATCGCCCGGGCGACGCGGAACAGCTTGCCGTTGTGACGGCGCATCATGATTTCGAAGGCCGCCTGGTCGTGGCGCCCGATGCGCCGGACGAGCTCGGCGTCATCGATCGCGGAGGCGGGCGGCGCGGCGGGTGACGAGGGAAGCGGTGCGGATGGCCATCGGCTCTTTGTCGATCGTTCGGGTATTGGATGTCGGTGCCAGCGCGCGCGTTCCCGGGCCCGCCAGCCCGAGCCATGTTATCCCTGCCGTTGATTCGCGGCTTGCGCGTAACCTATCCTGCGGGACCGCCGCCGATGAGACTCCTGCTCACTCCGTTGCGAAGCGCCGCTGGCAATCCTGGCCATCTGCTCGATCGGTGCCGACGTCAATGGCCGCGCCGACGCTCGAACGTCGGCTCGAAGCGCTTCACCGAATCGTACATCCTCGGCGAAATCATCAAGCAGTCGGCGCAGGCCGCCGGCGAGACGTCGGCCGCGCACAGCCAGGGGCTCGGCAACACCGCGATCGTGCTGAACGCGCTCACCACCGGCAGCATCGACGTCTATCCCGAGTACACCGGCACGATCGCCGGGAAATTCTCAAGCTCGACACAGGTGCCGCCGCTGGCCGAGCTCAACGCCGAAGCTCGCGCCGATGGGGCTCGCGGTCGCGGTGCCGCTCGGCTTCAACAACACCTACGCGCTGGCGATGCGCGGCGACGACGCGCGCGCCAAAGGCGTCGCCCGCCTGTCCGATCTGAAGGCGCATCCGGAGTTGCGGCTCGGGCTGTCGCAGGAGTTCATCGGCCGCGCCGACGGCTGGCCCGGATTGAAGCGCGCGTACGAGCTGCCGTTCGCGACGCCGCGCGGCCTCGATCACGGCCTCGCCTACGAAGCCATCGCCGAGCGCCAGGTCGATGCGATCGACATCTACTCGACCGACGCCAAGATCGACAAGTACGGCTTGACCGTGCTCGCCGACGATCGGCAGTATTTTCCGCGCTACGACGCGGTGCTGCTCTACCGCGCGGATCTGCCGCAGCGCCTGCCGAAGACCTGGGACGCGCTGCAAGCATCTGGAAGGCAGCATCGACGACGCCGCGATGCGGCGCATGAACGCCGCCGCCGAGCTCGACAACAAGGACTTCGCGACGCGTCGCGGCGGGCTTCCTGGCGCAACGTGCGGGCGCGGCCGCCACGACGCGGCGCGGGCGCATCGCCGAGCGCGAAGCGCGCGCGCCGCGCGGACGACTTCTGGCGCAAGCTCTTCGGCCCCGATTTCGGCCGCCTGACGCTCGAGCACCTGACGCTGGTCTTCCTGCTCGCTCGCGGCGAGCATCGCGATCGGCATCCCGCTGGGCATCCTCGCCGCCAAGCGTCCCGCGACCGAGGCGGTGATCCTCGGCGCGACCGGCGTCGTGCAGACGATTCCCTCGCTCGCGCTGCTCGCCGTGCTGATCCCGCTGACCGGGCGCATCGGCGCGGTGCCGGCGTTCATCGCGCTCAGCCTCTACGCGCTGCTGCCCATCGTGCGCAACACGCATACCGCGCTGACGCAGATCACGCGAGGGATGAAGCAGGCGGCGCTGTCGCTGGGCATGCGAGCCGGCACGATCCTGCACAAGATCGAATTGCCGCTCGCCGCGCCGACGATCCTGGCCGGGATCAAGACTTCCGCGGTGATCAACGTCGGCACCGCCACCATCGCCGCGTTCATCGGCGCCGGCGGCTACGGCGAGCGCATCGTCACCGGGCTCGCGCTCAACGATCACGCGCATGCTGCTGGCCGGCGCGATTCCCGCGGCCGCGCTGCGCGCTGCTGATCGAGGGCGGGTTCCAGGTGGCGGAGCGGTGGTTGATCCCCGCGGGCTTGCGCCGGCTGCCGCAGCGCTGGTGCGCTAGCGGCTCACTGGAAATTGGGCAAACACCCAGGGCCAGCACCATAGAACTGGACGGCATGAAAGCTACGCCGTTGATCGAGGGCAACAGCCCGAGGCTCGTGCCGCCGATCGATACCCGGGACCGATAGTTTCTGGCGAGACTCGGTGGCGACCCAGGCCATGCCCGCGGCACGGCCTGTGACCACCGCGACCAGCACATCGACGGATGCGTGGCCGAGAAAGATCGCGAACATGAGTGCGGCGATCCAGCGACAGCAGAAAGCCGAGCCCGAAGATGAGTGCGCGGCTTGTGTGCGCGCAAATGCTCCGGCAAGCGGGGGTTGGTCTGCCACCCCTCGCCGAAAAGCTTTCAGCGGGCGCGCGTACCAGATGCCGCCGACGACGAATGCGACCGTCGCGGCCACCTGCTTACTGCCAACAAATTGATCCCTGCCATTGCCCTGCTCACCTCATTTGCTGCCCGCTTTTGCTTGCGCGGTATCCGGCCAGAGCGAAGGCGCTGGTCGGCATGAGCTGGACGTCGTAGCGGGGCTTCCGGGCCGGCGATTACACGCGCCCGAAATGGCCGAAATGCGTCGGCAACTGCCGCACCGCGCAGATCCAGGCCAGGCGACACCGCGGTGCGTGCGCGCCCGCATCGCGCCGCCCACTGATCGCCGCCGGCGCGAGCTCGGCGAGTTCGCGGCGTTCGAGGCCGCCTGGGCATCCGCAGGTCTGCATAGTCTCAAGCAAACATTGTTCCACCGCTCTACCAGGCCGCGCAGCGGGCTGTGGCGGCGCGGGCACGAGCGTCCTCGTGACCGCGTGCCCAGGCGCTGGTGCTGGGCGGACGCGTTGACCCTCATCGCGGACCTGAACCAGACTCCTACGGTTCAGCGGAGTTCACCCGTGATCTATCTGATCCTCGGCCTCGTTTGTTTCTCGGCGTGGCGTCCGCTCGTGGTGCGCGTCGTCGCCAACGACTGGCGCAGCTGCCCAGATCGCGCGCGTGCGAAGGAAGGTCCATGGAAGGGTCTTTACCGCTCGGCGTCTCGCTGGTCGGGTTCGCGCTGATCATTTGGGGATACGGTCAGGCGCTAGCTCAATCCGGTGGTTGCTGTGGAATCCGCCGGAGTGGGCGCGCTATCTGGCGGCTGCTCGCTCGCGCTGCTCGCGTTCGTGCTCGATTACGGCGGCGTATGTGCCCGGCGCGCGGATCAAGGCCCTGGTTAGGGCAGCCCGATGGTGCTGGGCGTGAAGCTCTGGGCGTTTGCGCATTTTGATTGCCAATGGGGACGCCTCGCCGCCGTGGCGCTGTTCCGGAAGATTTTCTGGTTTGGGCGGTGGTGGTGTTTGCATCGGAGCGAAGGCGCGATCGGGCGGCGGGTTGTCGTGTGATCCCAAAGGCTCGTTGGCGCGCGACGCGGTGGCAGCGGTGATCGCGGCGGCAGCGGGCGCTGTTGTTGCGTTCTGGCTACACGGCTGGCTGTTTCGAGTGCGGCCGCTTGGATGAACGGATCCGCCCCTCATTCGTTGAGCCCGATAGGAGCCAGGTACTGCTGACGGAAGGTTTCGAGGGACGGTATCCGCGGACTCGATCCGACGCTGCTCGACCAGCGATTCCTCCGCCTGGAGGGCGAACCGGTTGGCGACTTCCTCGGACAGCGGCGGGTTCCAGAATCGCGTCGCGGTGTGCGCGCGGCTGCGCGAGCACGAAATGAACGTACGAGTTGCTGTGGTCGCGCGCCATCGCCTGCAGGACGCGCGCGGACGGCGTCGACGCGGGATCGTCGAGCGCGGCGACGGCCGTCGCGAGCGCTTCGCGGTGCGCGCTGCCGCCATTCGCCGCGTCGAGCGCGGCGGCGATCGGCTCGCACTCGGCGAGCACCTCGCCGCCCCATTCGGCGAGCGTCACCTCCTCGCGACCCGTCGCGTCGAGACGCAGCCCCGGCTCGCGGCCGCGCGAGGCGACGCGCTGCTTGTTGCCGACGATGGCGGCGAGCTCCTGCGGCGTGTCGGGCGGGCTGTCGCAAAGCAGGCAATGCAGCAGGAACACGTCGAGCAAGCGCATGGTGCCCGCGGTGATGCCGATCGGCATAGAACGGGTCGAGGTCCATCAGCCGCACTTCGACGTACTCGACGCCGCGATCGCGCAACGCGTGCAGCGGGCGCTCGCCGGGCCGGATCACGCGCTTGGGCCGGATCGTGCCGTAGAACTCGTTTTCGATCTGCAGCAGGCTGGTGGCGAGCTGGCGATACTCGTCGCCTTCGCGGATGCCGATCGCCTCGTACGCCGGATACGGCTTGGTCAGCGCCTCCTGCAGCGAGGCGCGCGTAGCTTTCGAGACTGTTGTAGCTCACCGCGAGCGAAGACTGCGCGTCGCTCTGGTAGCCGAGCCGTCCCATGCGCAGCGACGTCGCGTAGCGGCAGATAGAGCGTGTCCCCGCTCAGCCGCTCGAGCTCGTGCGTCGCGGCCGGCGACGAAGGTCGAGCACACCGCGGGCGATGCGCCGAAGAGATAGAGCAGCAGCCACGAGTGGCGGCGGAAGTTGCGGATCAGCGCGAAATAGGCGTCGTTGGTGAGCGCGTTCGGGCAGCGAAAAGTTGTAGTGGATGCCGGAGATCGTCTGCATGCGCCGGCCGTAGCGATGCGACAGGCCCATGCGATAGACGCTCTTCGCGCGGCCGACGTTGGAGCTGCCGTAGCGGCCGAGCGGAATCGTGTCGTCCGCGGGCAGCCGGCAAGGCATGCTCGCGGCCCAGAGCAGCTCGTCGCCGATCGCGCGGTAGACGACCTGGTGGATCTCGGTGAGCTCGCTCGAGGCAAGCGTCGCGCACTGGAATGCACGCCGGTGATGAGCTCGACCTGCGACTCGCTGAAGTCGGTGGTGATGTGACGGATGGGTGAGCGCCGAGCCGAGCTGCAGCCGGATGCGGCGTCGTGGCCAGCATGCCGTCCGGCTGCACGCGCAGGCTTTCCTTTTCGATACCGCGCCGCAGGCTGCTCGAGCACCTCGCGCGGCAGCGCGCTCAAGCGTTCTTCGAGAGGCAGGACGAGTTCGGACAGCACGTTTACTCCAGTTGGACCCATCGTTCGTCAGTGCAAGCCGCCCAGTATTTCCAGCGTGGTCAGGCGCAACAGCTGCAGCTCGTCGGTGATCTTCACCATCGCCTCGTCGTTGGTCCCGAGACCCTCGACATTATCCCGCCACGCGGCCCACAGGCGCTCCGCCTCCGCCGGTCCGGGGCGGGCAGGACCTGCGCGAGATCGCGAATATAAATCATCCGCCCCCATCCCTGCACCGGATCGCCGAGCTGACGGTTTTTCTGAAAGTGCAAGTATTCCACGACGATCTGCGCTTCGCCCAGATTCTTGAGCGTCTCGAACAGCGGCGATGCGCACGCTGTGATTGATTTCGGTCTTCTCGTTGCGCCAGGTGTTATACGCCATCCCCGTAAGGGCGACGATCATGCTCATGATGGCGACGATGTTGGCGCGAATCTGCGCCAGAATTTGTGCGCGGTTGATTGTGATCTTCATTGGGCCGCCTCCTCATGTTTCACAGCCCGGCATTGTCGCAGAAAACATGACGAAGGTAGGTCGTGGTCGCCTTCCTGCGCACGGGTTCCAGTGCCGGATGTGAGATACGCCCGAGGCTGCGACATACCGGAGGCGAGCCGTTAAACGTCAATTGCGCTAAGATGAAGCGACGATGGTCGCGCCTGACTAGGCACGGAATATCGAGATCGGTGACCAGACGCGATAAGAACCGCGCGTCAACGCGGAGATCCAATGGCTCGCAACACCCAAGTAGCGCCGACGCTCACGCGCCGCCGGTCACGCAAATCCTTGCCGACTTCGTGACGCAAGCATCCGTCGCAGGGCTGGGATGCGAGCGTCGACGAGGAGGCGCATCGGACCTTGCTGAACTGGGCCGGTTGCGCGATAGGCGCATCGCAACACTCGACCGTCGAAGCGGCGCTCGCCGCAGTGCGTGGAACTCGCGCCAACGCCCCAGGCGACCGATCCTCGGCCGCGCGCGAGCGCGTCGACATCGCGAGCGCGGCGCTGCTGAACGGCATCACGTCGCACACCTTCGACTTCGACGACACGCACCTGAAGACCATCATCCATCCCGCCGGGCCGGTCGCCTCGGCGCTGCTGGCGCTCGCCGAGCACCGCGGCGCGAGCGGGCGCGCAGTTGATCGACGCGCTGGTGCTCGGCATCGACGTCGCGTGCCGCGTCGGCAATGCGATCTATCCCGGACCACTACGACCGCGGCTGGCACATCACCGGCTCCACCGGCATGCTCGGCGCCGCCGCCGCGCTGCGCGCGGCTGCTCGGAGCTCGACGCGCAGCAGACCGCGATGGCGCTGGGCATCGCGGCGTCGCAGCCGATCGGCGTGCGCGAGCAGTTCGGCACCGATGACCAAGCCGTTCCATCCGGCGGCGCGGCGCGCGCCGGACTGATGTCGGCGCTGATGGCCAAGCACGGCTATCACCGCGTCAGCCGCGCGCGCTCGAAGCGCCGCGCGGCTGCGCGCAGACCGTACTCGACCAAGTACGACTGGAACGAGATCACCGACGAGCTCGGCAAGCGCTTCGAGATCTCGTTCAACACCTACAAGCCGTTCGCCTGCGGCATCGTGATCCATCCCAGCATCGACGGCTGCGTGCAGCTCCGCGATGCGAACCGGGTGTGCAAGCCGACGACATCGAGCGCATCGAGCTCAAGGTGCATTCGCTGGTGCTCGAGCTGACCGGCAAGAAGCGCGCCGCGCACGACGGCCTGCAAGGCAAGTTCAGCGTCTACCACGCCTGCGCGGCGGGCATACTGCTCGGCGAAGTCGGCGAGCACGCATTCTCGGATGAAGTCGTCGCCAGGGCCGACGTGATCGCGCTGCGCGACCGGATCAAGGCCAGCGCCGACGATGGAATCGATGAGGCGTCCGCAGACGTGGCCATCACCTGCAAGGATGGCCGCAAGCTGCACCTATTCGTCGAGCATGCTATCGGCAGCGTACTGCGTCCGATGAGCGACGCCGATCTGCAGCGCAAGTTTCACGGCCTGGTCGACCCTGTTTTGGGAAGCGCGCGCGCCGGTCGCCTGATCGAGCAGTGCGCAAGCTTGGCGGGCGCCGCGGATGTGCGCGCTCTGACGGCGTCGGCGCGCCTTCCGCTGAAGCCGTTGCCGCCGAATAGATTCCGCGCTACAAAGCGGAGCCGCTCCTCGCGAGCAAGGTCGGCGTGATCGTCAACGATACCGGCAGCGCGGACGTCGTGACAAAGAATCTGCGCGTGTCGTCAGAATTCGCGGATACCTCCGAGACATATCGAACACAGTTGTGCGGTGCGCACCGCAGCCAATGCGAGCCCGGCGGAAGATTGACCGTTGCGGTGGCTCCCGAGCTGGTGAACGTGAGCGCGGACCTCGGTAGCATCGCCCCATCCACCTCAACGATGGGTCCCATGCCCAGACCGCCACTCGGCCAGGTGAGTTGTATCGTCACGGAACTCGCGCTTCGGTGCCGGTGACCAGCTCGCCGTCTCTCGGAGAGATCACCAGCGAAGTGCAGCCGCAAGCCAATGTGGCCATGAACACAGGAAAAATCCAGCGTATCGACATATTCTCGCTCCCCAAGTGACCGCGGATTGCGGCAGGGCTCACTTCGTACCGAATCTGTGCCACTATGCGCCGCCGGAGTCGCATCCGGCAACAATTGCGCCGCCAGGAGGACGTTCAGCGCGTACTAGCGCGCGACCGCGACCGCGATTTTCGCGTCGACGGGTGTTCATGAATTCGCGGATCGCGTCGGGAACTATTTCCAGTTCGAGCGCGCGATTAAGGCTCGCCGTACCCGGTGACAGCCTTCAGGGGCCATCTCCCACGGGTGTAAGGGCGTCCAAACATCCTGTCGTTTCGGTCGTGCGGTAGGAGAACGTTTACCTTTTCCACGATGCCTCCATGTTTCTCGCCGCCGTTCAAACCTGGCGGCGAATGGTGCAAAGGCGTCTGAAGGCTATCGCGGATCCAGTTCGCGCGCGCGTGCAAATTCCGCAACGTCGGTCATGAATATTCATGGCACAAGGGGATGTACCGGAGGGCCGCAACCATCGAATCAACTTCCGCGGGGCGCGTTTTCTGACGGATCCGCTGACGGTCGAAAGCCGCCGAATGAATTCGGCGCTGCTGCCCTTAGCGAGCGTCGCCCGCTGGCGCGATGGCGGCCCCCTCGACGCGGTTGCGGGCAAGCGAGGCCGCGACGAAGCCGGACGCTTTCATCTGTTCGATGAAGTCGCGCAGATATCCTGCCCCCGCTTCGCGACCACGGGGCGCGCCCATCGCCTGATTGATCACCATGAACCGGCCCTCGAGCAAGGCGCAATCCGGGAACGCGCCGGGCATCGGCCTCGAGCTGCTGCTTCACGCCGGCGCGGACTTCGAGCTTCTGCGCGACGAACATGTCGGTGACCTCCAGGGAGTTGGGCGTTCGCACCAGCGTCGCCTGCTTGATCACACGCGACAGATAAAGATCGTAGGCGCTACCCGTGGCGACGGCGATTCGAACGCCCGGCCGATCGACGTCCTCGTTGCTGCGGATCAGCGAGTCGCGCGGAACGAGATAGGCGCCTTCGATCACGACATAGGGCGGGGTGTAGGTGATCTCGGCCGCGCGAGCCGGGTCGATCGCGAGAAAAGCGACGTCCCACGCGCTGGACTTGAGCGCTTCGACGACCTTGCCGGCGGCGTCGTAGCTCACCAGTTCGACCGGCACGCCGAGGCGGCGTCCGAGCTCCAGAGCGAGATCGACCGACACGCCGCGTGGCTGGCCGGTCGCCGCATCCTTGGCGGCGAGGACCGGATTGCCGAAGTTGATCGCCGCCCGCAACTTGCCGGTCGGCGCCAGCAGCGCCAGCGACAAGCTTGGTATCGGTGTCATTGGGAGGGGACATGGGCGTTGTCGAACATAGCTCCAAGGAACGCGAGCATAGCAACGGCGAGCGCGAGCCTGAGCATAGGTTTGTCCCGTGAAAGTCGACTTGATACGGCTATTATGCAGCCGCGTACCGCGAATACTCCATCTGCCCGCGCCTGCGATGCGCGCAGGTCCTGCGCGCGCCCTTGTATACTTTCCCTCCATCAGCCCGGGAGAACGGTTTTGGCAGCAGCAAGGCATGCGGTTGAGGTAGCTATCCATGCAAGCCGACGCCGACTACTACGACCGCCTGCCGATCTTCGACGGCTTCGCGAGCATCATGGATCCGGCGCGGTACCAGCCGTTGCCGGACGATTGGGTGCTGGGCCTGACCGACGTCGTGAGCTCCACCAAAGCGATCGAAGACGGGCGCTACAAGGCCGTGAACACGGCCGGAGCCTCGGTCATCAGCCGCGGTCTCGAACGCGCTCGCCAGGGCGCAAGTTTCCCTTCGTCTTCGGCGGCGACGGCGCGAGCTTCGCCGTCTCCGGCGATGACAAGGCGCTGGCGCGCACCGCGCTCGCCGCGACCGCGGCGTGGACCCGCGACGATCTCCAGCTCGACCTTCGCGTTGCGCTCATTCCCGTTTCCGTCGTGAAAGAGCAGGGGCTCGAACGTCAGCGTGGCCCGGTTCGCGCCCTCGAAGAACGTTTCGTACGCGATGTTCTCCGGCGGCGGGCTCGCGTGGGCCGATCGGGCGATGAAGCAGGGACAATTCAGCCGTCCGGCGGCGCCGCAGGACGCGTCCCGACTTGAGCGGCCTGTCGTGCCGCTGGAACGACATTCCCGCGTCGCACGGATTGATCCTGTCGCTGGTGGTCGCGCCGGTTACCAACGGCGATCCCGCGTTTCGCAAGCTGGTCGAAGAGCTGCTGGCCGAGCTCGAGAGCAGCAGCGAAGTCGCGCGACCGGTGCCGGAAAACGCTCCCGGCGTCGGCTGGCCGCCACCGGGATTGGACCTCGAGGCGCGCGCATCGCGCAAAAGCGGCCAGGGTCTTTTCATGCAGCGGCTGCGGGTGGGCGCGGGCACGCTGCTCGCCTTCGTGATCATGCGCTTCGGCATACGCGTCGGCGGTTTCGATCCGACGGTCTACCGGCGCGAGGTAGTCGAGAATTCGGACTTCCGCAAGTACGACGACAATCTGCGCATGACCCTCGATTGCACGCCCGCGCTCGCCGACAGAATCGAGCAGCGCCTGACCAAAGCGGAAGAAAGATAAGGTTGCGCGCTTCGGCCTGCATCGCCAGCCATCTGCGATCATGACCTGCATCGTGCCGTCGATTTCGGAAAGCACCCACGTTCACTTCGTCGACGGCGCCGCCGGCGGATATGCGCTGGCGGCGAGACGGCTCAAGCTCAATTAGACCCGACTGAGGAGGAATCATGCCGCTCTGGGGGCGCGTTATCCATGACGGACGCGAATGCTTCGGCACTATCGAGGGCGAGGCAATCCTGCTGCATGAAGGAGACATGCTCGCGGATCCGCGGCCGACCGGACTATCGATTCCGCTCAGCGGCGCTCGACTGCTGACGCCGACCAGCCCGAGCAAGATGGTGGCGCTGGTCGACAACTATCGCGCGCTGGTCGCCAAGCTCAATCACGCGGTTCCAGCCGAGCCGCTTTATTTCCTCAAGGCCGACAACTCGTTTCTCGCCGGCGGCGAGACGATACGCGCTCCCAAGTCGTATGCCGGCAAGGTCGTGTACGAAGGGGAGCTCGGCATCGTCATCGGCAAGCGCTGCCGCGCGGTTGCGGAAGCCGACGCGGCAGGCTGCATCTTCGGCTACACCTGCATCAACGACGTCACCGCCATCGACATCCTCAACAAGGACCCGGGCTTTGCGCAGTGGACGCGCGCCAAGAGCTTCGACACCTTCGGCGTGTTCGGCCCGGTGATCGCGACCGGCATCGATCCGGCCAAGCTGGTCGTCAAGACCATCCTCAACGACCAGGAGCGGCAGAACTATCCGGTCGACCGACATCATTTTTCCGCCCGACAAAGCTGGTCAGCCTCATTTCGCAGGACATGACGCTGGAGGCGGGCGACGTCATCGCCTGCGGCACCTCGGTCGGCGTCGGGATCGATGAAGCCGGGCAGCACGGTCAGCATCGTCATCGACGGCATCGGCACGCTGACCAACCGCTTCGAATAAGACGTGCAGAACAACAGCGCGCGGCGCTGACGTTCTGTCCACCGCTTCGGCGGCGCGGATTCGGCGACTGTGCATGCAGGAGGAGAAGATGAAAATCGCGGTCATCGGCGCGGGTGCGATCGGCGGCATGCTCGCGGTACGGCTCGCGCTCTCGGGTCAGAGCGGTCACCGTGGTGGATCAGGGCGCGCATCTGGAGGCGATCCAGCAGCAACGGGCCTCAAGCTCGTCCACCACGACGGCGCCGAAGAGATTGCCAAAGACCTGCGCGCGGTGGCGAGCTGCGCCGACGCGGGGCCGCAGGACCTCGTCGTTCCTGGCGCTGAAGGCCTACGTCGTCGAAGCCGTGGCGCCGCAGATGCGCGCGCTGTTCGGCGACGACACCATCGTGGTGCCGATCCAGAACGGTCTGCCGTGGTGGTACTTTCAGAATTTCAGCGGTCCGCATGCGGGCTACCGGCTCAAGACCGCCGATCCGAACGGCGTGATCGAACAGAACATCGAATCGCGGCGGCATCATCGGCTGCGTCGTCTATCCCGCCGGTGAAATCATCGCGCCGGGCGTGGTCAAGCTGCTCGAAGGCGACCGCTTTCCCGGTCGGCGAGCTGGACGGCGCCGAAAGCGAGCGCGTCAAGAGCGTGTCGGAGGCGCTCGTCGGCGCGGGGCTGAAAGCGCCGGTGCTCGACGACATCCGCTCGGAAATCTGGCTCAAGCTGTGGGGCAACATGAGCTTCAATCCGATCAGCGCGCTCACCCACGCGACGCTGGTCGACATCTGCCAGGAGCCGGCGACGCGCGAGCTTGCCGCCGACATGATGCGCGAGGCGCAGGCGGTCGCCGAAAAGCTCGGCGTCACCTTTCGCGTGCCGCTGGAAAAGCGCATCGAAGGCGCGGCGAAAGTCGGCAAGCACAAGACCTCGACGTTGCAGGACGTGGAAGCGGGTCGCGCGGTCGAAGTCGACGCGTTGATCGGCTCGGTGATCGAGCTGGGCGAGTTGACCGGAACGCGCGACGCCCGCGACGCGCGCCGTGTACGCGCTGCTCAAGCTGCTGGTGAAGACGATGCACGAGGAGCGCGCGCGCATCGTGATGCAAAGACTCCTAAAGCGCCGTCGGGCAAGACATCCGCGCTAGCCGTGGATCGCGCGCCACACGCGCTCGGGCGTCAACGGCATCTGCAGCGCCTTCATGCGCTTGGTCGTCTCGGCGCGACCGCCGCGTGCGAGCGCGTCCATCACCGCGTTGACCACCGCCGGCGTGGCGCCGATCGTGCCGAGCTCGCCGACGCCTTTGACGCCCATCGCGTTGTTCAGGCACGGCGTCGACTCGTCCATCGTCATCGCGAAATGCTCGATCATCGCCGCGTGCGGCAGCGCGTAGTCGAGAAAGCTCGCCGATAAGCGCCTGTCCGGATTCGCGATCGTAGACGAAGCTCTCGCACAGCGCCTGCCCGATGCCCTGCGCCGCGCCGCCCTCGAGCTGGCCGATGACGATCATCGGATTGACGACGCGCCCGACGTCGTTGACCGACCAGTAGCCGACGATCTCGACCGCGCCGGTGTCGGGATCGACTTCGACTTCGCAGATGTGGCAGCCGTTGGGCCAGGTCGGGCCGGCGACCGTGCTCGTCGAGTCGAGCACGATGCGTCGCTGCGGCTGCCGGCGCGCAAGCTCGAACGAGCCGATGCGCCGGTCGGTGCCGGCGATGCTGAACACGCCGTCGCGGTATTCGATGTCGCCGGCCGCCGCCTCCAGTTCCTCGGCCGCCAGGCCTTGCGCGTTGCTCGACGGTGCGCTCGGCGCCGACCTGCACCGCCGGATCCGCCGACGAAGAGCGAGCGCGACCCGGCGCTGCCGAAGCCCGTGCCCGCGGTCGGTGTCGCCCTGCACGATCCGGATCTTCTCGATCGGCACGCCGAAGACGTCGACCGCCAGCTGCGCGAAGGTGGTCAGCGAGCCCCTGTCCCATGCCGCCTGCGTCGCCGAGAAGATCTCGATCCGCCGTCGCCGGTCGACCGTGACCGTCACGCGCTCCTCGAAGACGTCGGCGCCCGTCCATTCGAGGAACGCCGCCATGCCGCGGCCGCGCAGCGCGCCGCGCTTGCTTCGACTCGGCGCGCGCGCGCGTCGAAGCCGCTCCAGTCCGGCGAGCGCCAGTCGCCTGGTCCATGCACCGAGCTCGAACTTGCCGCTGTCGTAGGTCTTGTCCATCGGGTTGCGTGTACGGCATCTGCTCCGGGACGGATCATGTTGCGCCGGCGCAGCTCGACCGGGTCGATGCCGGTCTCGCGCGCCGCCGCGTCCATCAGCCGCTCGATGATGTAGATCGCCTCGGGCCGGCCGGCGCCGCGGTACGCGCGCCGGTCGGCGCGGTGTTCGTCAGCACCGCCGTGATGCGGATGTCGATGGTGCCGATGTCGTAGATGCTGGTGCGACACCCACGGGCCGATCATCAGCTGGATCACGACGCCGGCGGGCGTCGCGTACGCGCCCATGTTGGCGAGCGATCGCACGCGCAGCGCCAGCACCCGGCCGTCGGCGTCGAGCGCCAGCTCGGCCTTGCTGCGCACGGTCGCGGCCGTGCGTCGCCGGCCAGGAATTCCTCGATCCGCTCGGCGCACCACTTGAGCGGCCGCTCCAGCTTGCGCGCGCAAAGGCGAGCACGACGTCTTCGGGATAGAGGCCGGTCTTCATGCCGAAGCCGCCGCCGACGTCGCCGACCAGCACGCGCACCTTGTCGGTGGCGATGCCCAGCACCTCCGCGCACAAGCGCGTCGCGCAAGCCCGGTCGGCGTCTGGCAGCTCACGCGCAGCGTGATGCGGCCGGTCGCTGCGTCGTAGCTCGCGAGCATCGCGCGCGGCTCGATCGGGCACGGCGCGACGCGCTGGTTGACGAGGTCGAGCGTCACGACGTGCGCGGCCCTGGCGAACGCCGCGGTCGCGCCGCCGCAGCGTCGCCGTGGCGCATCTCGGCAGGCGACGTTGCCGGTCGCCGTCGGGCCACACCAGCGGCGCGCCGGTCGGCGACGGCGTCGTCACGTCGGCCACCACGGCAGCGCCTCGTAGCGGACGTCGATCGCCTCGGCCGCGTCGCGCGCCTCCGCGACGCTTTGCGCGATCACCGCAGCGACGGCTTCGCCGACGAAACCGGACGGCGCCGACGGCGAGCGCGTGGCGCGGCGGCGACGCCGTGGGCGAGCCGTCGCTGCGCTTGAAGTCGGTCGACAGCGGCAGCGGCTTGACGCCGGCGGCGACGCAGGATCGGCTCCGGTGACGATTGCGATGACGCCGGCATCGCCGAGGCCGCGGCCGCGTGTCGATGGCGACGAGCCGCGCATGCGGATACGGCGAGCGCAAGAAAGCAGACATGCGCCTGGCCCGGAACAGCGAAACGTCGTCGGCGAAAAGATACCGGCGCCCGGTCAGCAGCGCTTCGATCCTCGACCCGGCGCACCGACTTGCCGCTGCCGAAGCGCGCGTATTGCGATTCGCCGCTCATCAGTGCCTGTCCGATCATTGCTTGTCGAGCGTCGGCGGTCGCCACGCCATGGGACACGAGCCCCGGCGCGCGCAGCAGAGCGCATCATGCGGATCGCCGTTTCGCGCGCCACGATAATAGCCCGTCGATGCGAAGCGTTTGCTCGAAGTTCAGCCGCGCGCGGTAGAACAGGTACGCCGCCCTGTTCTGCGCGCGCAATTCGACGTGGAGCGTGGCGATGCCCGCGGTGATCGCGGTTTCGACCAGCCATTGCGTCATCCGCCGTCCGATGCCGCGGCGATGATGATCGGCGCGCACCGCGAGCAGCACGAGGTGCGCGCGTTCCTCGCCCAGGGTCATGATGGCAAAGCCCGCCGTGCGGGCGTTTTCGCTCGCGACCAGCGACACCGTGTCCGCGTTGGCGAGCAACTGCCCGATGCGCTCGGTGCGGTAGTGCCACCCGAGCCCGCTCTCGATCAGGTCGCGGGACATCGCGGCGAGCGTCAGGGCGTCGCTTTGGCGGGCGAGCCGCAGGGTAGTGCCGGCCAGGTTCATGACTCGATTTTGCCACGACTTGCGGCAATCGCGTCGGGCCGCGATGCGCGCCGCCCTCAAGCCAGGAAGCGGCATGTCTCAGGCTGATGCGCGCAGCGTGAGCTCTTCACGCTATCCCATGGCAGATGTTCCGCGTCGCCAGTGGCTATGCTCACAACAGCTGTCTTGCGAGCCACAAGCGCTGCGAAAGAGGCATGATTTCCGTTCGCGTCGTTCCTGACTTGGTATCCATCGCAAAAATCGTGTCTGACAAGCGTGCTCAGCCGTCGCGAAGCGCTGCGCTGATCGGCGCATCGGGCGCCGCGCTGTTGACGGCGCGCTGCCGGTGCGCGCGGCCGCTCCGCGTCGCGGCCACCGTCATGCGTCGCGCGCCCGCAGCAGACCGAAGGCCCGTTTTTCGTGGAAGAGGCGCTCAATCGCTCCGGACATTCGCTCCGATCCGCGCACCGGCGCGGTCAAGCCGGGCGTTCCGCTGCGACTGGCGTTCAGGGTTTCGCGCATGGGCGGCGCGAGCTGCGCCCGCTTGCCGGCGCCCAGGTCGACGTCTGGCATTGCGACGCCGCGGGCCGCTATTCCGATATGAGCAATCGCGGCTCGTCGGGCGATGGCGAAAAATTCCTGCGCGGCTACCAGCGAACCGACGCAGGCCGGACTGGCGCGATTCCTGACCATCTATCCCGGATCGTACGGCGGCCGCGCGGTGCACGTGCACTTCAAGATCCGCACCGCGGCGCCATCGGCGCCCGCACTTACGAGTTCACGTCGCAGCTCTACTTCGACGACTGCGCTGACCGATCGCGTTTATGCGCTCCGCACCCGTACGCCGCGGGACGGACGACGCTCGGAACGCGCAACGCCGACGATTTCATTTTTCGCGATGGCGGCAGCAAGTTGCTGCTCGATCCGGTGCAAGACGCGCCGGGCTATGCCGCGACGTTCGACATCGGATTGCAACGTCAGCTTAGACGCTTGGGCCGCCGTCGGCGCGGCCAGACGCATCGGTCGCGTCAAACAGCGCAGCGACGACTTCGCGGGCGATTCGTTAGCGTGCCTCAGCCTCAACATCGACGCCCTTCTTCGCTCCCTCATGGAATCACCTACGTCTTCCCTGCATCGCGCAAATCCTTCTCTGGATCAGCCTGCGTGAGCGCGTCGTCCCGGCATTCGCGCATGACGCGCCCGCCGCGGCGGGCGCGCGCCCGAAGCACTGGACGCCGGTCTGAGCCGGCTGCACCACCCGGTGTCCACGCGCAACCGGCAGGCGCAGGCGTACTTCGATCAGGGCATGAGGCTCGTCTTCGCGTTCAATCACGACGCGGCGATCAAATCCTTCCAGCGCTCGGCGGCGCTCGATCCCGATCTCGCGATGGCGCACTGGGGCATCGCGCTGGCGCTCGGGCCCAACATCAACCTGCCGATGGACCCGGCCGCGCACAAGGCCGCTTACGCCGAGCTTGCAGAAGGCGATAGTCCTGCAAGCCGAAGAGCCTCGCCCGTCGAGCGCGAGTACATCGATGCGCTTGTCCACGCGCTACAGCGCCAACGCGGACGCCGACCTGGCTCCGCTTGCAGGTCGCCTACAAGGACGCGATGAAACGAGCTCGTCGCGCCGCCATCCGCGCGACACCGACGCCGCGGTGCTCTACGCCGAAAGCCTGATGGATCTGCATCCGTGGAAGCTGTGGGCGCCGGATGGGACGCCCGCCGAAGGCACGCTGGAGCTGGTCCGTGTGCTGGAGCGCGCGCAAGCGCAGCAGCCGGATCATATCGGCGCCTACACTATTACCTGCACGCGATCGAAGCGTCGCCGCATCCGGAAAAAGCGCTCGCGGCGGCGAAGCGGCTGGAGAACCTCGCCCCGTCGGCGGGACACCTGGTGCACATGCCGGCGCACATTTATATCCGCACCGGCAATTACATCGACGCCGTCCGGGTCAAGCGAGGCCGCGGCGCGCGCCGACGAGCGATTGGCTGCGTCCGGCGCAAGATCGTTTTATCTCGTCGCGTACTACGGCCACAACCTGCACTTTCTCGCGATCTGCAATGCCATCGCCGGCAACTTCGCGCGAGGCGATGGCGGCGGCTAACAAGCTCTACGCGCACGCGTCGCCGATGATCAAGGAAATACCGCCGCTGGACGGGTTTCCTGCATACGCCGGCGCTGGTGCTGGCGAAGTTCGAGCGCTGGGACAATATCCTCGCGCTGCCCGAGCCGGCGTTCGAGGCACCGATCAGCGGCACCGTGTGGCGTCTCGCGCGCACGCTGGCGCTGGCCGGCAAGGGCGCCTGGTCGACGCGGCCGCCGAGCGGGCAAAATTCATCGAAGCGACCAACAGCCTGCCCAAGACAGCTCGAGCTGGGAAACAACAACGCCGGCGCGCTGGTGGCGATCGCGCGACCGTATCTGGATGGCCGCATCGCGCTGATGCGCGGCAACTTCGCGGAAGCGATCCGCTACCTGCGCGAGGCCGTTGCCGCCGAGGATGCTCTCGCCTACGACGAGCCTACGCCGTGGTATCTGCCTTCGCGCGAGGGCGCTCGGCGCTGCCCTGCTGCGCGCAGGCGACCTTGCCGGCGCGGAAAAAACGTTTCGCGACGACCTTGTCCGCAATCCGAGAGCGGCCGATCGCTGTTTGAGCTTGCATGCGGCACTCGCGGCCGAAGGGCGCGGCGACGAAGCGGCAAAGGTGAAGGCGCGTTTCGAGCGGGCGTGGCGTGCGGCGGACGTGAAGCTCGACGCCGCGATCGTTATAGAGCGCTCGAACTTCCGGCGCCACGCGCGGCCCTAACTCTGCTGTGCGCGAATCAACGTTTTCCCGCCGCCGCTTTCTCGCCACGCTGGGTGCTGCGGCGGCGCAAACTGGCCCGGATTCGTCGCCGCGCAGGAGCGCTGCACCCGTCACCGCGCCAAGCACAGCGCGCGCCCATCACCCGAGCCATCCCTTCCACCGGCGAACGACTGCCGGCCATCGGACTGGGCACGTGGCTCACTTTCAGCGTCATACCGGGCCCGCGGCCGAGGCGCCGCTGGGGCAGGTGCTGCGGACCTTTTTCGAGCGCGGCGGAGCCATGGTCGACTCGTCGCCCATGTACGGATTCTCCGAAGCGGTCATCGGCGACCTGCTCAAGAGCACCGGTCGCGAGCGGCTCTTTTCGGCGACCAAGATCTGGACCGTCGGCAGGCGGCTTGGCCGCTGGCAGCTTCGAGCGCTCGCGCGAGCTCTGGGGAGTGCCGCAGTTCGACCTAGTGCACTATCCACAACATGCTCGACTGGCGTGCTCACGTCGAGACGCTCAAGGAAATGAAGGCGGCTGGCGGCGGTGCGCTACATCGGCATCACGACATCGCACGGCGCCGGCGCACGACGAGATGGAACGGGCGCTGACGCGCGAGCGTTTCGACTTTGCGCAATTCACCTACAACCTCTCCGACCGCGCGCGTCGAGGAGCGGCTGCTGCCGCTCGCCGCCGAGCGCGGGATCGCGGTGGTGATCAATCGGCCCTTCGACGGCGGGCATCTTTTCTCCGTCGCCGGCAAAAAACCGCTGCCGCCGTGGGCTCGCGAGTTCGATTGCGAGAACTGGGCGCAGTTCTTCCTGAAGTTCGTCGTCTCGCATCCGTCGGTGACCTGCGCGATTCCGGCGACGTCCAAAGTCGAGCATCTGAGAGAGAATATCGGCGCGCTCTATGGTCGGCTGCCGGATGCGACGCTGCGATCGCGGATGGCGAGGACACATCGAGTCGTCTTAGTGTTGCGTACACCAGGAGCCAAGCATGGCGACCTCCCAGTCACACCGAACGCGCTGAGCCCCGGATCGACCCGGACCTCGATCCTGAAACGGGAGCGACCTTGGCCGAGGACCGCAGCGATTTCGCCCGGACGCCGCAGGAGGAGTCCCATCGTCTGGCTGGTGCTGCTGATGGTGCTGGCCGCAGGCGCGAGTGTTCTTCTATCTGTGGCGGCAAAATGCGCCGCAGCTACCGGCGCTGGCGCCGCCGACAGCCCAGGCGCCGCCTGCCGAAGCCGCGCCAGCGATTCGCACACCCGATCGAGGACGCGCAAGCGCGTCGGCGGCGAATGCGGAGACCAAGCCGCTTCCCGCGCTGATGGTAGAGCGATACCACCATGCAGAACACCGCTCGCCGATCTCTTTGGTCCCCGCATCGCTGGGCAAGGTCTTCTACGAGGATGCGATCATCCATCGCTTTGTCACGACCAGTCGACAATCTGCCGCGCAAGACCGTCCCGCAGCGCAATCTTGCCGGTCAAGCCGGTCGCGGGGCCGCGTGGTCACGATCGACGAAGGACGCGACAAGCGTCGCGATCAGCGCCGACAACGCTCTGCGCGCTACACGCCGTACGTGCAGATGGCGGAAGCCATCGACGCGAAGAATCTCGTCTCGGCCTATGTGCACTTCTACCCGCTGATACAGCAGGATTATCGCGACCTCGGGTATCCCAAGGGATATTTCAACGACCGGCTGATCGAGGCCATCGACGATTTGCTGGCCGCGCCGGAATTGACGGATCCGCTCCAGTTGGTCCAGCCCAAGGTCCTGTACCAATACTCGGACCCGGAGCTCAGGCGCGTTCTGCGGGACAGAAGATCATGATCCGCATGGGCGCCGAGAATGCGACCAAGATCAAAGCCAAGCTGCAGGAGATTCGGCGCGAGCTGACCGGTCCGAAAGGCGGCAATCCGCCCCAGCCCCAAATAAGCACAATGGACTCTCGCCGGCGATTTCAGTTGCGCGGGATCCGCATAGGGTGGACGAATGCCAGATGAGCGACGGCCCGGGATTCCAGCTTCCGGGTCGTCCTCGTTCCGATCTTCTAGTCAACGCGCAGTGGCTCGCGGCTGCCAGCCGCTATCAGCGCGCGGACGAGAAAACACACCTGCGCCCTTAGCTAGCGCTGCTGTTGCTGCCCGCCTTCAGCCGGTCGAGCCTGCACCGGTCGTATCGCCCTTGATTTCCAGTGTGCGGCCGCGGGATTGCTGGCTCGGCGCCGGCACCTCGATTTGAAGAACGCCGTCGCGGAAGGTAGCGGAGGCCTTTTCCGTGTTGACGCCTTCCGGCAGCGGAATGGTCCGGTAGAAGCTGCCATAGCTGCGCTCGCTCTGATAGTAGCCGCGGTCGCTGCTGCTGCTTCTCCTGATGACGTTGGCCTTGGAGCGTCACCGAGTCCGGGTTGATCTCGACCTTGACGTCCTCTTTCTTGACGCCTGGAAGATCGGCGGAGATCAATAGCTTCCCGTCGCGCTCGACGACGTCCACGTGCGGCGCCCACAATGCGGAGGCTCCCAGATCTCCGTACCGGGCTTGCGCACCCTGTCCGAATTCCGACGGGAAGAAGCTGCGGCCGAAACCGAAGCTATCGAATAGCCGGTCCATTTCGTCGCTGATGCGGCGCATGGTCGAAAACGGCCCGCTTCCGTACCCCTCCAGTACGACACCGCCGAGCTTCCGCGGCGGGGTGCAAGCGCACTGGCCGAGGGAGCCCTGCCAGCCGCTCCTGCGAGCCAGGTTGATAATTCTGACCGGAACCCTTTTGCGAGGAAGTCCCGCCTTGCTGGCCGGAGATCCTGTCCTGCGAAATTTCCGAGCTTTGCGCTTGCCTTGGCTGTCTCTACTCATGCGTCTATTCTCCTGCAAGAACCGTCTGACGCTTTGCCGCGTATTGACTTTTGCGTCCGGCGAATAAAACGGGCCGGTTTCCCGGCCCGTCGATTTCCTCACTGCGCTTCACCTTGCAGTGCAAGCTGGAGGAAAACTTCAAATTCTTTTCTCTGTCGAGCCGTCGCCTTTCGGATGATCGGATGACGGCATCCATGAACCTGTGTCTCCAGTTCCAAGTTTCCGCCAATAACGCGCTACGATGGAATCAGCCCAGAGTCTGATTTTTCTGTAGGACTCTAGATGAAGTTTGCAAGCTGCTGAATGCGAATGCGATTTCGTCGCGGCATTGCTGAATCTGCGCGTTGCGAGCCTGCGCAGATGATAACGAGCCCGTTACCGGTCTGCCGTGCGCTGCTTGCGGCCGTTAGACGACGCAGGTTTGCGCGACGACGCGTCTTCGCCCTCGAGCGGCTCTTTCCAACTTCCTCGGCTTTGTTCATTTCGTCTGCTTCGGCCTGCGACTTCGGCTCGGCGTCGCGCGCCGCCTGGTCCACGCGACCCGACTTCACGAACGCGGCTTCGTCGTCGTCGAATTTCATGGCCGATTCATAGTCGCCTTCACCTTGGACTTTGCCCATGTCGGACTCCTTCGTTGACTGCCTGTCCTTCGAACAAAAACGGGCCGGTTTCCCGGCCCGTCTATTTCCTATGCCCGCCCCTGCGGGGATCGGACTCGAGGAAGCAATTCGCTTTTTGTTTTAGTTAGCCTTGCTGTCAAAAGATGTAGGGACGAGGCCGCCAGTCAACTCTAAGCTATATCGGTAGTTGAAGTTGCTGCATTGTCTTCCCTACATGGCCCGCATGTTGCGCCGGCGCTGCGCGACATGAAATCGGCATTTGTCTGAATTTGCTGTAGGGACGAAGAGGAAACAGCTGCAACACACGCCTACTCGCCGTCAGCGCGGGTGCGCAAAGTAATCGAGTAGCGAAGTGCGTTTGTCGGCAGCATGCTGTGCTGCCACTGCCAGCGTATCGGCCCCTGCATGACGTGGGCCAATTTCCGCCGCGCGGAAAATCCAGTATTGTCTGGATGGCGCAAGAATCTGCTACAGGCCTCGTACGGTGAGACCTCACCGCTTGATTCGGAACAGAAATCGGAGCTCGAGCCATGTTCGTCACACCTTTGTATGCCAGTCTTCTAGCGCTCTGGTTTGTGCTGCTGAGCATGCGAGTCGTGCATCTGCGACGCGGCGGCATTATCTTCGGCGATAACGGTGACGTTAAGGTCACTCGCGTTGTTCGGGCACAGGCCAATTTCGCCGAGTATGTTCCGCTGGCGCTGCTGCTGATGGGCTTTCTCGAGGTCGGCCGCTTCTCGATCTATATTCTGCACGCCCTGGGGCTGACGCTCCTCATCGCCCGCGTGATTCACGGCCTCGCGCTTTCATTTGGATGGCAGATAGCGCTTCGGACGCGTCGCCGGCGCCGCGCTGACGTTCATCGTGCTGCTGATCGAGGCCTGCCTCTGCCTGTATCAAGGCCTCAGAGGCAAATGGGTATGGTGGCAGTAAACGTTGACCGCGCCCAAATGCTCGGCGGCCGGTGCAATCCTTACCGATATCAATGAGGTGCATAATATCGCTCGATTCCTCGGCGTCCCGACCATGAAAACCACATTCCGCAAACTGATCTTTTGCGTCCACTCTCGCAGCCTGCGCAATGATTCTTCTATGCGCTTGCGCCGGCAGCCGCGACGCCCTGCCTCCCGCAGCGAACGCCGCAGCGTCTAAATCACCGACCGGAGATGCAGGCATCGCCTGGTTCAAGGGCGACGTGAACGCAGCGTTTGTCGCGGCGAAGGCAGACAACAGGCCGGTCTTCCTCTACTGGGGCGCGGTGTGGTGCCCGCCCTGCAATCAGGTCAAGGCGACGATCTTCAATCGCCAGGATTTCATCGAGCGCTCGCGCTTTTTCGTTCCCGTGTACATCGACGGCGACAGCCCCAGCGCGCAAACGGCTGGGCGCGCGCTTCAAGGTGAGCGGCTATCCGACCATGATCCTGCTCAAGCCCGACGGCAGCGAGATCACGCGGCTGCCCGGAGAAGTCGAAGCCGAGCAGTACATGCGGGTGCTGACGCTGGGCATGAACGGCGCGCGGCCGGTCAAGGAAACGCTGGCGGCGCGCGCTCGGCGACGCAGCGGTGCGAAGCTCACGCGCCGAGGACTGGCGGATGCTCGCGTACTACTCGTGGGAAACCGACGAGCAGCAACTGCTCTCCGAGGAAGAACGTCGCGTCGACGCTGCAGCGCCTGGCGCTTGCCTGTCCCGCCGACCAGCCGGAAACCGCGGCGCGGCTCGAGCTGCAGGCGCTGGTCGCCGCATCGAAGGCGAAGGACGCCAAGCCGCGCGATGACAAGGCGGCGACCGCGCAGGCTCTCTGGCGGTCCTCGCCGACCCGAAGCTCGCCCGCGAAAATTTCGACCTGCTGGTCTATTACCCGCGCGAAGATCGCGAATCTGGTGACGCTGCCGAAATCGCCCGAGCGCGCGCGCGTCGTCGCCGCGTGGAACTGCTGCGCTCGAGCGGCTTATCGCCGACGCCGCCTGTCGACCGCCGATCGCCTGTCGGCGGTCGATGCCGAGGTCGCGCTCGCCAAGCTCGACGCGCCCAAGGCGACGCTGCCCGACGCCCTGCTGAAGACCGTGCGCGAGCGAAGCCGCGCGCGCCGATCGCGAAACGATCGGACCCCTATGCGCGGCAGGCCGTGATCAGCGGCGCGGCGGAAGTGCTCGAGAACGCGGGCCTCGGCGGCGAGTCCGACGCGCTGCTCAAGGCGGAGCTCACGCGCTCGCACTATCCGTACTATTTCATGCTCGGGCCTGGCCGCGAACGCCAAGAAACGCGGCGAGCAAGGCGTGGCGCGCTAGAGTGGGCGGGAAAGGCGTACGCGGCAGCCGAGGGCGACGCCACCCGCTTGCAATGGGGCGCGAGCTACATCAACGCCATGGTCGACCTCGCGCCGCAGGATTCCGCGCGCATCGAAAACGCGCGCTGAAGGTCATCGGCGATCTCGATCCGACCCCGACACGTTTTACGAGCGCAACCGCCGCTCGCTCGAGCGCATGGGCAAGAAGCTCGCCGCGTGGAACAAGGACGGCCGCCACGATGACTGCGCTCAAGCGCATCACGCACGAAAATGGCGCAGCGTCTGCGCGAAGCTGCCCGCGTCGGATCCGGCGCGCGCGACGTGCAGCGGCGTGTTGCGTCCGGCGAGCGGCGCCAAGGCATAAACTTTCATTTCAAGAGGAGATGCGAATCGATCATTCAGCGCGCGGGTGGTGGACAGCCTCGCCTGGCGGCGCGGCCGTCCCGACGCCTGACGGCGCTAACGCTCTCGCGGCCGGGATCGTTTTCGCGAGCGCACCGCCATGGCCGGCGATGCTCAAAGGCACGATCACCTATAAAGGGCAAGTCCGGTCCCATCGTGGTCACGGTCAAGCACGCGTATCTGGTCAAAGGCCCCGACGTCGTCAGCGGCAAGACCATCCGCCGCGTGGTGCTTTCGGTCGCGGATGTCGCTGGCAAGCTCGCCGCCTGCGCGACCATGATGTGCTCCGACGGCGACATCACCGAGGGCATGACCATCGATTTCGATGCGGGCCCGCGCCTTAACTTCTGGTTCGTCGGCAACAATCAGCTGGTGCAGTATTCAGGGACTGCCGAACCGGCGTCGCTGAAACTCACCGCGGACACCCCTCAACGCCTCGCGGGCAAATGGGACTTCGATGGAAGCGCAGCGGGCGGACCGCGGGTGCAGATCGAGTTCGATGCTCCGCTGGTGAAGGAAGTCACGAAGCTGCGATAGCTCCGAGCTCGGAAGCACCCTGCGAAACCGGTGCTTAACCGTCGCTGCCGTCCGCGGCGACGGCGGCGCCGCGGCCCTCCGCGCCTTTCAGGCTCAAGCCAAACAGTTTGCCGAGCGCCTCCCGGTACCGATCCGCGCCGGTCCGCATGCTGTTGTTGTGACCGCCGCCTTCAACGAGCAATAACTCCTTCGGCGCCGTGGCGCCGCGTCGTAGAGCTGCTGGCTGAAGCGCGAAGGCACGAAGCGATCCGCCGCGCCGTGCGACGACCAGCACCGGCATCGTCACCTTCGCCATCTTGCTCATCGAGTCGAATTTCTGCGACATGAGGAGCCCCACCGGCAGCCAGCCGAAGGTGACCTCGCGCGCCATGTCGGCGAGGCTGGTGAAGCTCGATTCGACGATCAGGCCGCCGGCCGGAGAACCGCGCAGCGACGCCGCCTGGTCCGCACTGGCAATTTTTAGTTTGGGGGCGGGAACGCGTCGCGCCACCGGTTGCACCGACGACTCCGTTGATCTCCCCGCCGGCAGGCGCGCTCGTGTGACGGCGCGCCTTGTTCACTGAGCGACGCCGCCAGATCGACCGCTACCGCACCGCCGAGCGAATGTCCGTAGATGAAGCGTCGCGCCGGGTCCGGTTGCCGCGCGACCAGCCAGTCCCACGCCGCATGCGCATCTTCGTAGACGGTTTTTCCGAAGGCACGTCGCCGTCGCTCTTGCCGAAGCCTCGATAATCGATCGCCAGCACCGAAAAGCCGAAGTCGCGCAGCTGCTCCAGCCGGTATACCTGTCCGGTGAGGCTCCAGCGCGTGCCGTGGAGATAGAGCACCGCCGGGGCGTTCGGATTTTGGCCGGCCACCACCACGCATGGATGCGCTGCGCGTCGGCGCCATGGTTCACCGGAATATCGAATTCATGGACGCCGTCGGGCAGCCCGGCGTACCACCCAGGCACCTCCTTGACCACGCGGAAGGTGAGCCGCTCTTCCTCGTGCTGCAGCGCCGCCGTGCCGCAGGCCGTCAGCACTCCCACGAAGGCGGCTCCGACGGAGCAGCCGTCTGGCAAGCGGATGGCGTTCAGCGAAAGATGAGAAAGACATGATCAATGAGGATCAATGAGGTCGAGGGTCGATGATTCTCGGCGGGATGGATTCACAACGAAAACCCGCTGCGGCCGTTGACCGCGCTTTGCCGAACCCTGACAGACCTCGGGCAGCGCCAAGGGTTCCGCATCGCGCGCGCGAAGCGCGCCGCCGGTCACCCATGATCCCGGCCATACCCGAGGCGTAGCATGAATCGAGAAGAACATCGCGAACTAGCTCCGCGCAGCCCCGCGCAGGCGCGGCAGCCGCTGTTCCGAAGCCGGTGCCCTTAGACCACACGGCGCAGGCTCGGCGGTTCGCTCGCCGGCTTTGTCCACACCGATCCGCGCATCCAGACCGCCGTCTCCGCCACGCCCATCGGGCGGCTGAGCAGGTAGCCTTGCACCATGTCGCAGCCCATGGCGCGCAGGCGGTCGAGCGTCGCGTCGTCCTCGACGCCTTCGGCCACCACCGACAGGCCCAGGTTGTGCGCGAGGTCGATGGTCGAGCGCACGATCAGGGCGTCGCTCGCGTCGGCAGCCATGCCGATGACGAATGATTTGTCGATCTTGAGCTCGTGCACCGGCAGCCGCCGCAGGTAGGCCAGCGACGAATAACCGGTGCCGTAGTCGTCGATAGCGAGCTTGCAGCCCAGCGCATGAAGCCGCTCGAGATTCTTGATCGCATGCGCGGGATCGTCCAGGATCGCGCTCTCGGTGATTTCCAGCGCGATCCATTGCGCCGCGCACCGATGCCGCTGCAGCAGCGCCGCGAAACGGTCCGGCAAGGTCGGTCCATCAAGTCGCGTGTCGACAGATTGATCGACACGTTCATCGGCAAGCCATCGAAGCGCCACTCCGCGCACTGCGCGATCGCGTGCGCCAGCACCCATTGCGTGATCGCGCGGATGTAGCCGGTCTGCTCGGCAAATGGGATGAACTCCATCGGAGCGACCAGCCCGCGCGTCGGATGCCGCCATCGCACCAGCGCCTCGGCGTAATGCTCGCCGCCGGCGCCGCGCAACGCGACCTTGGGCTGATAGGCGAGCGTCAGCTCGTCGTTGTCGACCGCCTTGCGCAGGTCGCTCAGCAGCGAGAGACGATCGCTGCTGAGCCGATCCTCCACCTGATCCCACACGGCGACGCCGCAGTTCTCGCGCTTGGCCGCGTACATCGCGATATCGGCGCGACGAAGCGAGCGTCGCGCCTTCGCCGCCATGCTCGGGAAAGACCGCGATGCCGACGCTGGCGCGAACATCGACGACGTGGCCCTGAAGGGTCATCGGCAGCTCTGAGCGCGTCCAGCATCGCTCTAGCGAGGCGCTGCGCATCGACGATGCCTCCTCCCGGCAGCAGCAAGGCGAACTCGTCGCCGCCGAGCCTTGCCACGACGTCGTTCGCCCGTTCCTACCGCCTGCAGCCGCGCGGCCGCCTCGCGCAGCAACAGGTCGCCAATGGGATGTCCGAGCGTATCGTTGACGTACTTGAAGTGATCCAGGTCCATCAGCAGCACGGCAACCGGGGTGGCGGCGGCCGCCGCGTCGACGATCGCCTTGTCGAGCCGATCGACAAAGAGCGCACGGTTGGGAAGTCCGGTCAGCGTATCGCGGTAAGCGAGATCCATGATGTGCGCTTCGCGGCTGGCGATGCGCTGCTGCATGTTCTGGAACGCCGTCGCGAGATCGCCGATTTCGTCGCGTCGCGAGGCCGCCGGCACATCGCTGTAATTGCCCGCCGCGATGCGCCGTGCCACGCGCGCGAGCTCGCGTACCGGACGCGTGATGCCGCGCGCGATCGCAACGCTGGCGATGATCGACACGACCACCGCCAGGAGCGAGATCAGTGCGAGCTGGCGCTGCAGCCGGCGAAACGGCTCCAGCGCCGATGACAACGGTTCCTGCAGCACCGCGATCACCGTTTCGCCGGAGCGCGTCGGCAAGTTCAGAACGCGCGTCACCGAGGCGTCGCTGAAGATCGCGTTGCCCTCGTCATCGCTGCTTGCGTAGCGGTTGGCGGCGACATCGTCCAGGAGCGCGCGCCGCTCCGGATCCGTCAAGGTGGTGCCCTGGATGCGCCAGGATTCGCGGCTTTGCCGGCTCAGGAACGATACCTGCAGTTTGCGTCAGTCGCTCGAAATCCTGCGCCAGGGCGTCGTTGACCGCGAATCCGATGGCCACCCACGCGACCGGCACCGGTGCCATCACCGGCACCACCACCAGCTGATAGAGCTGGCCGTTGATGAGCACCATCGCCGACGATTGCTGGTTTTGTTCCGCCTGAGCGATGAGATTGGGAAACGGAACTGCTTGTCGACGCGTGGCGCCGAGCGTGTCGCCCAGCACCCTCTGATCGAGACCGATCAACATCATCAGCGAGGCGTCGACCCGTTTGCCATAGTTCACCAGCACCGAGGCGATGGTTTGGCGATCACCGGTAGAGATCACCTCTCGAAACGCATAGTCCGCCGACATCAGGCGTGCGCCTTGAACGATGCGCTGCGTGTCCTGTTCGAGCAGGCGATCGAACACATGCGCTCCCGCCACCAGGGGCTTCACCGACCGTCTTGCGTGCCGCCGACATGCCGACGGTGTTGATGAGGATAAAACCGCCCACTTGCACGATGACCATCAGCAACAGAAACAGCGCCAGAATTCGGCTCTGCAGGCTGTGCATGGTCAAGGTGCGAGACAAGTTCATCGGTGACAGAGGCAGGCGTAAGCGTTTAACCGACCGCGGGAGCGGCGGCCGGAATCCCTCGCTCGCCTGCGCCGGACAAGATCTCGGGACGCAAACGCGGCCCCGTTTTCGGGGCTGCCGTCGACCGCAGGGCCATCGGAATGTTCAGCCAATAAAACATGTTTCTCCATTCGGACCGCTATACCGCGCTGCCGTAAATTGGCACCTGCGCAGCGGAATTGAGCGGCATTTGCCCGGCCGCTCCGAGACGATCCCGACTGCGCTGGACCCAGTCAACCTTGTTGCTGTTCCTTGTAAAACAGCCACTTGCAATAACCTGATTTCCTCAGGCGTTCGCTTCGCCGACTCGCATCAATTGTGCTTGCCTGAGCTAAGCTACCAAGCCAGCCTAAGCAAGTTCCCTGCCTTGCGTCCCATGGATACCGCGGCCGTCATTGCTACGCCTTGCCCTGAAGTGGATGCCGCGCCCCTCGCTCTCGCGCGGCGCGGCGCTTGTCGTTCGCCATCGCCTCGGGCCTGGCGTCTGGCGTTGGGAGGCATGCTCGTTTTGAGCTGGAGCGCACTAGCGCGTGCCGAATGGCTGTTCGACGTCGACGCGGGCGCGCGTTACGAAAGCAATCTGACCCGGGCGCAGCAGCAGCCGGACATTCGCGGCGACGCAGCGGCCACGCTGTTCGCATCGGCAGGATCTTTTTTGCGTTGAGCGGTGCCGACGGACTGACGCTTGACGTCAACGCCGCGACCGAAACGTGGCACCGCTTTCAAGGCGTCAATCGGATATCGATCGGCGCGAAGCGCCCTCGTACAAGCACAAATTCGGCCTCGGTTATTCCGCACCGTGGCTCTCGCTGGGGCTCTCCGGCTGGCACGACGACTACCGCGACGCCATTCGCGATTCGACCGCTTGGAAGCGCGCGCCGAGCTGGGCCAGCGCTTCAGCGAAGCATTCGACGCGTCGGTCGGTGCCCTCTACGACCGGCGTATATGCCCGCAACGATCTGCCCGTCGTTCCCGGCATCTCCGGCAGGGTCTTCGACGTGCGCGGCAAGAGCGCATACATACGCGCCGGATACGCGCTCACCGAGCAGTTGCAGGCCGGCGCCAATTTCGCGGTGCGCCGGGGCGATGTGGTGTCGACCACCCGGCGGCACCTGGAAATTCTCTCGAGTCGGAGGCCATTGCCGCCGACCCGGCCTTCGGCGACGACTTTTGCGTACCGCTTGCGAGGGACGAGCACGACGCAGACCGCGGCGGTGACCTTGAGCTGGGCGTTTTCAGATCATTCGTCGCTGAATTTCCGCTACGCCTGACGAGCGCACCAGCGCCTACGAAGACCTGGACTATCGCGGCCGCGTCGCCAGCGCTGACGTACGCGTTCAGTTATTGAGGAGAAGCCGGTCATGCGAATATGCAAACGATTGCTGGCGCCGTGTCCTGGGACTCGCCTTCGCTTCGGGTCTGGCGCAGGCGCAAACCGCCGAGATCGCGGCGAGCGTGACCGACCAGCAGGCCGACCTGCCGCCGACGCGGTCCTGGTCGCGGTGCCGGTCGACGGCAATATGCGCCCGCCGCAGCGGCCGCGCGACGGATCCATCGATCAGGTCGACAAGGAGTTCTTCCCCAGAGTCACCGTCGTGCCGGTCGGCGCATCGGTGACCTTTCCGAATCACGACGACGTGCGGCATCAGGTGTATTCGTTTCTCCCGCCAAGCGCTTCGAGCTTCCGCTGTACGCGGGTGTGCCCGCACAGCCAGTCGTTTTCGACAAGCCGGGGTGGTGGTGCTCGGCTGCAACATCCACGATTGGATGGTGGGATATGTCTACGTTTCCGAATCGCCTTTTTTGCCAAGACCGGCAAGGACGGCAAAGCGGTGTTGGCCGAGTTGCCGGCGCGCGCGTATGTGGTCCGTGTCTGGCACCCGCAGCTCGAGATGAGCGAGGACGCGACGCATAAGACTATCGACGTCTCGCGCGATCGGCGAATGGAGGCTGCCTGGACAGTGAACCTCAAGCGGAAGTGCGCGTGCGTCGGGCACCGACCTCCGAGCGTGGAGGAACAAGATACTAAGAGGCCGCTCGCGACTGTCGGCGCAGAAAAGCTCGAGCGCGAGCCGCTCTGCCTTGCGTGGCGCCGCAGTAATATCCTCGCGGATCGCCTTGTGCAAGCTCCCGCTCCGCCACGCGGCAAACACGACCGGATTGATGTACGACTTGCGGCAGACCGCAGGCGTATTGCGCAGCTCCGCGGCGACCTTTTTCACCACTGCGACAACGCACTCGTTCAGCGCTCGCTCGCTCGGAGCCTCCGGCAGCGGCGTTGCCGTCATGAGCGCAATGGCGCGCATGGTGGCGCCCCAGGTGCGAAAATCCTTGGCGGTAAAATCCGCGCCCATGACCTCGCGCAAATACGCGTTGACCTGATCGGAATCGATCGGACGGCGGCCGCCGTCCTCGTCCAGGTACTGAAACAGGCGCTGCCCCGGCAGTTGATGGCAGTGGCGCACCAGCTTGACGAGACGCTTGTCGTCGAGTGCAATCTCGTGGTCGGCGCCGCCCTTGCCGCGGAACCGGAACAGCAGCCGGCCGTCGCGTATGAACTGCACGTGGCGGTTCTTCAAGGTCGTGAGGCCGTAGCTGTTGTTGTCGCGCGCATACTCGGCATTGCCGATTCGAACCCAGGTCGCATCGAGCAGGCTGACGATGACGGCGAAGCACTTTCTCTCGAGCAAGCCGGAAGCGCAAGATCGCGGCGCAGTCGCAGTCTCAATCGCGGCAGCGCTTCGCCGAATTCGACCATGCGCTCGAACTTCGCGCCGTCGCGCAGCAGCCGCCACTTCGGGTGATAGCGGTATTGCTTGCGTCGGCGCGCGTCGCGTCCGGTAGCCTGCAGATGTCCGCGACGATCGGTGCAGATCCACACGTCGTCGTACGCGGGCGGGATCGCAAGGCTGGCAATACGGGCGAGCTCCGCGGCTGCAACCAGCGGGCGATCGTCGGGCCTGACATAGGCAAAGTCGTTGCCCTGTCGCAGCCTGCGGATGCCGGGGTCGGAGTCGGACACGTAGACGAGTCCGGCCGCGACAGCCATTTCCGCCGCCTCCGCCACCGGCTCCTGATCGCTATCGTCACGTGTGATCTCGCGTGTCGCCGGTCAGCGCTGATTCGCGGTCGTCGCACCCCCACTTCGCTAACGCGAGCGGGACCTGGCTCGCTGCTCACAGCAGCTACATCGCTTTCGCCAATCGCGGTCTTCCATGAGACGCCGTACCTTGCTTGAATGCGTCGCTTTCAGACCACGGGCTTGCCGGCTGGGTTCACTCTGGCTTCAGGACCCGACCCTGCACCACCAGTCGTCAATCTTCGAATCCGCAAGTCAAGCGAAGCTCGCGCGTAGTCTCTCCGCTCGAGCAGCTTGGCAAAGGTGCGCGCCAGCTCCGGTTGATGCGCCTTGAAATAGACGCCGACCGCGTAGGTGGTCGCAAGCTCGAATTCGGGAGGCAGTGGTCCGACCAGAGTGACTCCCGGCGTGTACCTGATCTCGGTTACCTGAGTGCAGCCGATGGTCGGGGATTCCGGCGCTCTGCGCGAGCTCGCGCATCGCCATCGCTCCGTTTGGGTAAGAGCGCAACCGCGGCTCGACTGTCTCGTAGATGCCGAGCGCGTGCAGCACTTTCACGAGATGGATTCCCGCCGTCGCCCGTTCGGCGTCCGGAATGTAGATCGCCGCCGAGCCGAGCAACAGCTTGCGCAAAGCTGGGCCGCTGGAAATATCCGGCAGCGCATCGCCCTCACGAACCGCGATCGCGGTTCGCACGCGTCCGAGCGGCGCGACGGACTCCGGGAGCACTCGCCCGAATCGCGCCAGCTCGTCGATCATGGCCGCAGTGAGGATGATGACGTCGCACGGTTCTCCGGCGAGCGCCTTTTCCTTGATGGTGCCTACCGCTCGAAACGTGCCGTGGATACCGACACCGGTCTCGGCGGCGAATTTCGCCTGGAGCGATTCGACCAGGCCTTTCGGAAGCTCCTGCGCTGAGAATATTGCAGGTCCATGCTGTCGCGTCAGTCTGGGTTTCAGTGGCGAATGCATCGGTAGCCGGTACTTCGCGGATGGATTTATTGATCCGGCTTGGCGCCCGAAATCTTGACGATGCGCTCCCACTTCGCGATGTCGTCGACGATGTAGCGGCCGAACTCCTCCGGATTCATTTTCATCGCGACCGCGCCCTGGCGGGCCCACTCGTCGCGCACGTCAGAACGTCCGACAATCGTGGTGATCTCGGTGTTGAGGCGCCGGACGATTTCCGGCGGCGTGCCCTTCGGCGCCATCACGCCGAGCCAGATTACCGTCTCGTAGCCGGGTACGCCGGCCTCTGACATCGTCGGCACGTTGGGCAGCACCGGACGAGCGCAGCCTTGCCGCGTGGTCGCCAGAGCGCTGACCTTGCCGGCCTCGGCGAATCTGCTCATGGTCGTCACCGCGTCGAACATCATGTCGACCTGTCCTCCGAGCGTGTCGGTGCGTGCCTGCGAGCTGCCTTTGTACGGAACGTGCACGATGTCGACGCCCGCCATCGCCTTGAACAGTTCGCCGGCCATGTGATAAGGCGTGCCGGGGCCTGACGATGCGTAGTTGAGCTTGCCCGGCTTCGACTTGGCGAGCGCGAGCAGCTCGGCGAGATTGTTCGCCGCGACCGAGGGATGCACCACCAGCACCAAGTCGGAATAGTTCACCGGCGCCACTGGCACGAAATCGCGCAGCAGCGCATACGGCTTTGTTGGGAACGAGTGACTCGTTCACGGTGTGCGTATTGGACATCAGCAGCAGCGTGTAGCCGTCGGGCGCGACTCTTGGCCGCGGCGTCGGTGCCGATCACCGACCCGGCGCCGGGACGATCGTCGACAATGAACGGTTGCTCGAGCGCGGACCTCGAGTCGCTGCGCCAGGAACCGAGCGCTGCAAATGTCCGCCGGCCCGCCGGCGGCGAACGGCAGCGATGATCTCTGACCGGCCGCGCGGGATATTCCTGCGCGCAGCGCTGGATAGGCCGAACATCACCGCCAGCCCGGCAACGAGCATCCTTACCGCACGTAACATGAGACATCCTCCGTTGAGCTAGATCAGCAGCTCAGTCAATGACTCGGTCAGCGTTGCAATCTACCCGTCGATCCGTCATTGAATCACCTCGTCCGCGCGGCAGCAGCAATGACGGCGGAATCGTGATCCCGAGCGCCTTTGCAGTCTTCAGGTTGATGATCAGCTCGGAATTTAGTCGGCTGCTCGATGGGCAGATCTGCGGGTTTTGCGCCACGAAGAATCCTGTCGATAAAGGCGGCGTTGCGATCGTTTTGCTCCGCTACGGTAGGGTCATACGCGATCAGCGCGCCGTCCTCCTGCACGGTTATTCGCTGCGCCGATGGTGGGCAGGACGTGCTTCAGCGCGGCGCATGATTTCGGCCCGAGTTTCAGTAGAATAGCGTATCGACGGGCACGAACAGCGCCTGCGCGCGCTGCCGAGCCGCCTCCGCGACCGCATCCTGCACCCGCTGGCCGCGGCGACTTGATGAAGATCGGCTGGATGCCGAGGAACGGCATACGCCTCTGCTCGAGGTCCTTGCGCGTCGCGCGGTAATACGGGTTGGTCGAATTCTCCAGCCAACCGACGCGTTGCACGCCTGGCAACAACTCGCGTCAAACAGCGCCAAGCGCTTGACGTTGAGCTCCGGACTGATAATGGAATAGCCGGTGATGTTGCCGCCGGGCCGGGCTAGGCTCGACCGAGACCGCTGCGTGCCGGGTCGCCAGCGGCGACGATGGTCGATCGGCATCGTCGTCAGCGTGGAGGCGTGCTCTGGCCGCCAGGCTACGGCGCGTGCAACCACGTTAAAGGTCATGCCAATGAGCTTCCCACGTTGAGCCGGATAAGCTCTCTTGCTAAGGCTGTGCCTGCAGCGAACCGGCTTTGCCGTTTGCGTAACGTCGCTCTGACGATGAGGTTCTTTGCCTCGACCCAACCGCAGCGTGCGCAACGAGACGCGTCTCCCTCGTAAAGATCGTCGCAAGTCGGATCAGCGCTCGCGTTGACGTCGACAACCGATCGTCACCACTGCGCGCGCAGTTTGCGCTTTCGCCAGGGCGAGCGGAGCTGGCGGCGATTACCTGCGGCGAACTGCAACGCGATGGCGGTGCGCCGATCCTTGCGGCTGGTATATCGCCTCATCCGTGCGGAGCAGCAGACATGCACGCGGTTTCGGCTCGGCTTACGCCGGCTTGGCAGCAGCCTTCGTCGCCGCGTGCTTCAACCGGGCCTCTTCCTCCGAGCTCCTCCTCGACGTCGCGGCGCAGTCCGCGCTCCATCTGGGCGTGATCGAGCTCCGCTCCCACTTCGAGACGACGATCGCGTCGCGACGCCGTTGCCGATGAGGTTGGTGAGCGCGCGCGCCTCCGACATGAAACGGTCGATGCCGAGAATCAGCGCCAGCCCGCCACGGGGATCGTCAGGCACGCTGGACAAGAGTCGCGCGCAGCACGATGAAGCCGCTGCCGCGTCACCCCGGACGCGCCCTTCGACGTCAGCAGCAGCACGCCCAGGATGGTGAGTTGCCTGCATGAGCGGTGAGGTCGGTATTGGTCGCCTGCGCGACGAAGATCGCCGCCATCGTCAGGTAGATCGAAGTCCCGTCGAGATTGAACGAATAGCCGGTCGGAATCACCAGCCCGACGACCGACTTCGAGCAGCCGAGCTTCTCCATCTTGGCCATCATCCGCGGCAGGACCGGATTCCGACGACGAGGTCCCGAGCACGATCAGACAGCTCTTCCTTGATGTAGGCGATGAAGCGGAAGATGCGAAAGCCCGCCCAGCGGGCGATCGAGGCCGAGAACGACGACGATGAACAGCACGCAGGTGAGGTAGAAGCTGCCCATCAGCTTCGCGAGCTGCTGCAGCGAGCCGATGCCGTACTTGCCGATGGTGAAAGCCATCGCGCCGAAGCGCGCCGATGGGCGCGAGGCGCATGATGAAGCCGACGACGATGAATAGCGCGTGCGCGACCTTGTCAGATGAAGCTCACCACCGGCCGGCCGGCTTCGCCTGCGGAGCGACAGCGCAAAGCCGAACAGCAGCGCGAAAGAGCAGGCACCTGAAGGATCTCGCCCTTGGCGAACGCGTCGATCGACCGTGTTGGGAATGACGTTGAGCAGAAAAGTCGATCGTGTCTGCGAATGCGCGCCGCGCGTCGTGCAGGCTCGCGAGCGCCTTGGTGTCCAGCGCGCGACGTCGACGTTCATGCCGGCACCGGGCTTGAGAGGTGTTGACCGACGATGAGGCCGATGATCAGCGCGAGCGTGCTGCACCGGCCTCGAAATAGAGCAGCGCCTCGCCGCCGACGCGGCCGACCTTCTTCATGTCCTCCATCGCGCCGCGATGCCGACGGTGACCACGGTGGCAGAAAATGATCGGCGCGATGATCATCTTTGATGAGCTTGATGAAGCCGTCGCCAGCGGCTTCATCGGCCGCGCCGGTATCAGGACAGAAGTGGCCGAGCACCACGCCGCATGTAATCGCGAACAGCACCTGCCGCGTACAGATGCTTATACAGATCGGCCTTCTTTTCATTGAACCTCCCGGCGACGCTTGGCCAGCGATTCTTCCGACGGCGACAGATGCAGCGCGCCCGCTCGGTTGCCGGCGGTCAAAGGAGCTTCAGCTGTTTTCGCTGGCAGCGTGCTCGGCAGCTCATCCGCAATCCCGTGTCGGCGATCGCGGGTCCACGCAGATGGCGTTCGCTAGTCGAACAAGGAGGTCGGGTTCCGCTGCGAACGCCGGCGCCGAACCGTCGATCGCCTCGGCGAGGCAGAGCGCACCCACTGCACACCCAGCAGCGCGGATCCTGCGCCGAGCGGCACGCTTCAGACATTCGCCGGCAGCGCGCCGGATCGCGCGCGCGTCCTGCGTCGCGGCGCGGCAATGGTTCGGTCGCGCGTCACGGTCTTGGAAGTCGTCGTAGCGGATCTTGAGGCCCGATCGTCCTGCCCACGTAACCCTCATGTCGGCAGGTCGTCAGCGACCCTGACGCAAAGCTCGGTAAAGATCCGCGACAGCGCCGCGCGGTCGCGCGCCGGATGGAGGTCGCGCTCGAACGTCGTCTCGCGGCTGATCGATTTGGGCTCGCTGAACGTCTCCACCGGCCGGTCGTCGCGTGCCGTTGGCAGCCTCGTGCATCCAGGCGCCGTGGCTCTTGCCGAAATGCTCGATCAGCCAGGCGAGGATCAGCGTGGGCGAGCTTCGCCGATGGTGCACGCGCCAGCGCCTCGAGCCGTGGCGCTAACCTTGGGCCCGATGCCATTGATCTTGCGCGGCGGCAGCGGCGGCAGATGCGCGTCAGGGCGATATCGTCGGCGGCGAGCATGGTCAGTGCCGTCGGGCTTATCGAGCTCGGCAGAGATCTTCGCCAGAAGCTTGTTGGGCGCGACCGCGATCGAGCACGACAGGCCCGGTTCTCCACGCACGCTTTCCTTGATCGCCTTCGGCGACGTCGCGCGCTCGCCACGCATGCCTTCTGCCGGCGCGCCGATCGGCGGCGCATGTCATGCTCCGGCAGCGCGCACGCCGGTGAGGTCGATATAGATCCTCATCGATGCCGCGGTCTTCGATCTGCGGCAGCGATGGTGCGCACCGCGCCTCGAAACGGTGCGAATAATCGCGATAGCGATCGAAATCCGTCGGCAGCAGGATCGCATCCGGAGCAAAAGCTGCGCCGCTTTCATCAGCCCTGCGCCGAATGCAGGCCGAGTGCGCGCGCCTCGTAGGTCGCGGTCGGTGATCACGCCGCGGTCCGACGTATCCGCGCAGCGTGACGAACTTGCGCGTGACCTGACCGCTCGGCCGGATCGACGATCTCCTCGGGCTGGTGCCGGCGGCCGCCGCCGATGACCACCGGCTTGCCGCGCAGCTCCGGATAGCGCAGCAGCTCGACCGATGCATAAAGGCATCCATGTCGAGATGCGCGATATGTCGAGAGCGGTTCGGTGGACATGGGTCTACGCCATGGTGCGATGAGCATCCGAACGATGCTCGCCCGGCAGAACCTTGCGGTAAACTGCGCTCGATGGCAATCGCCGACATCGACGCGCGGGATGACGTGCGGAAATTCGCGGCACAGCTTCGATCTGACCAAGCTTCCGCCCGACTTCTACGCCGATCCCTATCCGTATTATCGCGCACTGCGCGAGCACTGAGCCGGTCAGGCAGCATGCCGGACGTGCTCCTGGTTGCTCACTCGCTACGACGACATCGTGCCGGTGTATCGGGACTTCAAGGCTCTTCAGCTCGGACAAGAAAAAAGAGTTCGGCGCGAAATTCGGCGCGACGCCGCTCTTCGAGCACCGCACGACGAGCCTGATCTTCAACGATCCTCCTCTGCACACGCGCGTCCGGCGCGCGATCGTCGGCGCCATCAGCCAGCGGCACATCGCCGCCGATGGAGCCGGGCCTGGTCAAGCTGGTCGACGGCATTGCTCGCGGCGATGAGCGAGAAACGCGGAGGTCGATCTCATCGACGACTTCGCGGCGGCGATTCCGATCGGCATCATCGGCAATCTGCTGGGCGTTCCGCACGATGAGCGCGGCCGCTGCTGCGCGGCTGGTCGCTGGACATCCTGGCGCGCTCGAGCCGGTGCTGACCGCGGAGCGCGGCAGCCAAGGGCAATCGCGCGGTCACCGACATGCTGGCGTATCTGAAGACGCTCGTCGACGAGCGCCGCGCGCATCTTGCGCGACCCGCGACACCAGACGTATTGACGCGCCTCATCGTCGGCGAGGATGGCGGCGAGCCGCTCACCGAGAAACCAGCTCCTGCATCAATGCATCTTTCTGCTCAACGCCGGTCATCGAGACGACGACCAATCTCATCGGCAGCGCGCTGCATGCGCTCTCGAAATGGCCGGACCAGAAGGCAGAAATTGATCGCGCAGTCCGAGGACAGCGAGAGCGGATGAAGACGGCGGTCGAGGAATTCCTTCGCTACGAAAGCTCGGTCCAGCTCGGCAATCGCATCACCACCGCCGGACGTTCGAAGTCGGCGGCTTCAAGCTTCCTCCGGATTCGCGCATCACCATAGGCATCGGCGCCGCCAACCGCGATCCGGCCCAGTTCCCCGAGCCGGACAGACTGGACATCGCGCGGGAGCCGAACCGCCATCTCGCGTTCGCTTTCGGCATTCACACCTGCGCCGGGATCAATCTCGCGCGCCTGGAGGCGCGCGTGGCGCTGTCGCGGTTTCTGAGGCGATTCCCCGACTACGCGCTCACCGCCGATCCGATTCGCGACGGCAGCGCGCGCTTTCGCGGGTTCCCGCACCTGCCGGCCAGCGTCGCCGCGCTGATCTACCTTGCCGCCGGAGTCGAGGTCGATGTCGAGATACTTCCAGTAGGTCGAGAATACCGGCGGCGCTGAAACCGCGCAGCCACGGCTGAACGAAGTCGTTCTCGAGGCGGAATATCACCGGCAGCATGGCGGCATGTACGTTCGCGCGAGCTCGGACATCTTGCGCGCGGCGGCGATCTGCTCGGCGGCGGTCGCCGCTGCGCAGGAATTGCTCGCGCTGCGCGGTCGTACTCGGGCAGATTGAACGAGTCCGCGCATTGACTCTCCGCGGCTGCTTGCTGTAGAGCTGCAGAGAGCTCGGGATAGCCCGACGGCGAGCCGCCGAAGCCGCGAAAGATGATCTGGAACTGTCCTGCTGCATTTCCTTGATCGCGTCCTGGAACGGCGTCACATGAAAGTCCATGCGCAGCCCGATCGCATCCATGTTCTTCTTCCACAGCGTCTGTATCTCGCGCGAGAAGCGCACCTGAACGCAACGTCACGGTGATCGTCAACGGCTTGCCATCAGGGGCCCGTGCGGAAGCCTTCGGCATCCTTGCTTGGCATAGCCGAATCGATCGAGCAGCGCCTTCGCCGCCGCGGGATCGTACTGCGGTTTGGTGGCAGCGACGGTCGGATCGTGACCGGCGACGCCCGGCGGCACGATCTGATTCGCCGGCAGCGCCTGTCCGCCGTAAACCACCTTGACCAGCGTGTCCAGATCGAACGCCAGCGCCGATCGCGCGGCGCAGCGCCACGCGATCGTTGCTCATGCCGCCGATGACGCGGATCGGCAATGTTGAAGTTGAACGAGAACAGATAAGGCTCGGGATGCACGTGGCGCGTCACGCCGCGCGCCGACGTATTCCGGCTTCAGCTTTCCGTTCGCCAGAAGCCTGCTGGCGATCTCACCCCTCAGCGCCAGATAGTCGATGCCGCCCTGCTCGAACTGCAGCAAGCGCGTGAGCTCTTCGTCGATGATGTTGACTTCCACCACGCCGACCGCCGGCAGCGTCTTGCCGTGCATGCTCTTGACCAGCGCCGCCCGCGCCGGATCGTCGCTCGCCGGAAAGCGCGCCTGCCGGTAGCCGGGATTGGCGTCGAGAATGATGCGCGAGCCGCGCTTCCATTCCCGCAGGCAGGAACGGTCCGGTGCCGACCGCTCGGCTGCGGATGTCACTGCCGGCCGCTTCGACGACCTCGCGCGCCGCGGCGCCCACGAAGCCGATCAGTGTCCTGAACGTTGGCGTAGTCGACGTCCGGTCAAGCGCAACTCGAGCGTGTAGCGGTCGAGCGCGCGCAGGCCTTCGATCGGCCGGTCGTAGTCGAACTTGCCGCTCGCTCGGGCGGCGTCCACGACCGCGCGCGCGCCGACGATGAGGTCGGTGATGATCGGCGCGCCGCCGCGACGTCCGTTCGGGTCGAGCCAGCGCTTGTACGAATAGACGTAATCCTCGGCGACGAAGCTCGCGCGGCTTGCCCTTGAAGGCCGGGTCATCGGTAAAAAGATTCCCGGCTTGACGCGCATCGTCCAGCGCTTGCCGTCGTCGGTGATCTCGATGCGGCGCGGTGGCGGTGAGCGGCGTCAGCTTCGGCGGCGACTCGAGATAGAGCCCATTCGTACAGAGCGGCTCGAAGATCGAGATCAGAACCTCGAACGAGGGTTGTCGTTGTACTGCTGCGGGTCGAGCGTGTCGATGTCGTTGGCCGCCACGCGCAGGACCTTGTTCGGATCCGCGGCCGCCGCGGCGCATGCGAAGGCGATCGCGGCGCTCGCCGATATCCACCGCAATCCTCGTGCGCCAGGCTTCATGGTGATCCTCCGCTCCCGGTTTCAGCATCACGGCCGGCCGGACGCGCAGCGATTATGCATCAAGCCGCGCGCCGAGCCGGTCGGTGCCCGCGGACGTTCGGCTATCATTGCACTCCTGAACGATCGAAAACAAAGAGGAGGCTCGATGAACAGAACCATCATTTGCGGCGCTTGCGGCGGCGATGTTGACGCTCGACAGGCGCGGCGCAGGCGCAGATCAAGATCGGCGTTACCGTGTCGGCGACCGGACCCGCGGCGTCGCTCGGCATTCCCGAGAAGAACACCGTCGCGATGTGCCCGAAGACCATCGCGGGAAAAACGGTCGAATACATCGTCCTCGACGACGCCAGCGATACCACGCTCGCGGTGCAGAACACCAAGAAGCTGATTGGCGAGCAGCGGTCGACGCGATCATCGGTTCGACCACCACGCCCAACTCGCTGGCCATGACCGACGTCGTGGCGGAAGGCGAAACGCCGACCATCTCCGCTCGCGTCGTCGGTGCGCATCATCGAGCCCGTCGATGCAAAAAGGCGTGGGTGTTCAAGACGCCGCAGACCGACGTCATGATGGCCGGCGCGATTCTGGAGCACATGGAAAAGAACAACGTGAAGACGCTCGGCTACGTCGGTTTCAACGACGCGCTGGGCGAGGCGTTTTTCGCCGAGATCGACAAGGCCGCCGCCGCGCGCAAGATTCCGCTGACCGCCAACGAGCGTTTCGCGCCCAAGGACACCAGCGTCACCGGGCAGGCATTGAAGCTCATCGCCGCCAAGCCGGACGCCATCGTCATCGGCGCATCGGGAACGCCCGCGGCGCTGCCCGCGCGCACGCTCATCGAGCAGGGTTACAAGGGCAAGCTCTACTTCAATCACGGTGTGGCCAACAACGATTTTCTGCGCGTCGGCGGCAAGGATGTCGAGGGTGGATTCGTGCCGGCCAGCCCGGTGCATCGTCTCCGCTCAGTTGCCGGACGCTCACCCGGCCAAGAAACGCGCGCCAGGAGTACGTGAAGATGTACGAAGCCGCGCAAGGCGCCGGCAGCGTTTCCGCGTTCGGCTCCTACACCTGGGACGCGTGCCTGGAGCTTGCGAACGCGATTCCTCAGGCGCTCAAGACGGCGCAGCCGGGCACCAGGAGTTCCGCCGCGCGCTACGCGAAGCGCTGGAGCAAACCAAGGGACTGGAAGTGACCAACGGCGCGGTCAACATGAGCAAGACCGATCACCTCGGGCCTCGACGCGCGCGCCCGGGTGATGGTGCAGATTCCAGAACGGGAAGTGGGTGTTGCGGAATTAGCGCGCGCGAGCCTCCCGACGAGGGGGCCCGCATAGCGAGGATCGACGAGGAATTGCGAGTCGACGCTAGCGGCCGACACGCGAGAGTCACCTCACGTTAACGCACCATGGAGGCCGCCGGTGCGGCTCTAGCCTCAGGACGAAGCCACAAACGATTGCGCCGCGGGCGAAGTCACTCGCACGCGGCGCGGTCACACAAGCAAGCGAAAGTCAGCCCGCGGGCGGCCCGTATCCCGTAGTGGCGGCCCGTAATCCCGGTGGCGGCGCCATGCGCGCGCTGGCGGGCCGCGATATCCGGCACGCACAGGAACCTGATTACCCCTGACGTACATGCATTGCACGTACGCCTGATCGTAGCGGCGCTGCGACTCGTAGTACGAGTACCCGGCGGCGTTGCTGCCCACCGCGCTGCCGTAGAGCAAACCGGTTCCCGCGCCGATCGCCGCACCCGGGCCAGCACGGCCGGTCACCGAGCCAATGGCTGCTCCCGCGGCTGCACCGATCAAAGTGCCGGCCACGGCGTTGGCTGCGGCGGCGTCCGTGGCGGCCTGACCGGCGTATCCGGTCATCTGCAGCGCGTACTGGTTGCAGGAATAACCGTCAGCGTGAAACTCATCGAAGCTCTTGTTTGTGCCGGGCAGCACCATGACGGCTAGGGCCGCTCGGCACGGTGACGCAGGCGCTCAGAGCGCCGCTGCATAGCACGCCGGCGAGCGCAAGACGTGATGTCGAAGTTCTCATTGGACGGTGTCCGTGGTAGTGATAGCTAGCTATCGGGTTCGCGGACGCGGCCCGCCATTCGGAACCACTTTCAACCAGCCTTTGGCGCAGCTCTGAATCTGCGGGTAATAACCTGCGGGATCAGGACAGTAATACGAGTACTGATTCTGCTACCGGGGCGCTGCTGCTCGGTGCGCTGTCCATATCGCGTTGAATGTAATTGCTCGGCGCCGAGCTCGTAATAATAGGGTTGGTCTGCGTAGTATGGATACGCGGCGTAGTACGGATAGCTCGCATAGTAGGGATATCCCGCGTAATACGGGTAGCCCCAGTAGTATCCCGGAAGCCGATGCCGACGCCCCAGAAGAAATGCGATCCGCCGTGCCCGTGGCCGCCATGCCCACCTCCTCCGTGCCATCCGCCGCGCGCCATGCCCTCCGCCGCCGCCGTGCCCTCCGCCGCCGGAGTGGCCCCCGCCAGCGTGCTGAGCGAGTGCTGTTCCACTTCCAAGGGCGAGTCCGAGTGCCGCAACTCAATGCCAACAAAATGCGTTTCATGATCACCTCCTCGATGATGCTATTTTAGACTTAACGTGCACGCCGAAGTTCGGCTGACAGTACGCGACAAATATGCAATCGCAGGCGTTGAAATGTAACGAAGTGTTTCGAAACCAGGGTTGCTCATCATGACGATGATACGCCCCGTTTGGAGCCTTGGATGCGCGTGGGTCGACGCGAGTCCTCGCAGTCCTCGCGGACAAGTTGCGCGCAGGACTACCGGCGCGATAGTGCGCAATTGGTCCGCAGTTTAGTATCCTTGCGGACTGACCTATCGTAAGGAAAATCATGGCAAACGAACTCGGCGCACGCCCGGAATCGAAGATGGACGCGGCGTCGCTGCTATCGCGAGGAAATCTATACCGACCGCGCCGCAGGAACGCTTCGGTGCTGGTGCCGGTGACCCGCGACGGCGGACCCGACCAGACCCGGCCGACTGTCTACGTCGGCGAAGCGCAGATCACTGACCAACATGGGCCCGCTGCCAATCAGCTTCGAAATCGACGCCACCACCCTCGGGCGAAGCGGTTCAGAAATACGGCGAGGCTTCCAGGGAAGGCGTCGACCGCGCGATGCGCGAGCTGCAGGAGCTGCGGCGACAGGCGTCGTCGTCGATACTGGTGCCCGGCTCGACACCGGGGTTGGGCGCAGGGCTTCCTCCGGGCGGCGGCAAGCTCAAGCTTCCTTGACTGCGCGCCGCCCGCGTCCGCACGCGTGGCTTGAGACCGCGCGGAGTCGTACTGGGCGGCGCAGCGGAAGCGAGTAGCCACTCCGGCTGCGTGAACCGCGCGGCGAGGAAGTCGGCGAAGGCGCGCACCTTCCCGACAAATGCCGCCGGCTCGGATAGGCCACATAAATGTTGGCCGGCGCTGCTTCGAACGCCCGCAGCAGCGGCACCAGGCGTCCAGCGCGCACTTCGGGGCCGACGATGAAGTCCGGCTCGATGGTGATCGCCACGCCGGCGACCGCCAGCGCCACCAGAAATCTGCCGCTGTTGGCGTGCAGCGGGCCGTCGATACGCACCGAGCGGTCGCCGCCCGAGCTGTCCCGAAAACGGCCACACGTTTTCTGCGGCGAATATTCGTAGGTCAGACAGGCGTGCGCGGCGAGGTCCTCAGGCTTTTGCGGCGACGCCGTGACGCTCGAGATACGCCGGCGATGCGCAGCACACCAGGCGCGTTACTCCAATCTTGCGACCGACCAGTTGCTGGCTGCCGATCTTGCCGATGCGCACGCGCGGCATCGAAGCCTTCGTCGACCAAGTCCACCGCGCGATCGGAGAGCTCGACGTCGAAGCGCATTTGCGGATGGCGGGCGACGAATTCGGCGATCGCCGGGGCGAGATGCCGTGCGCCAAAGTGGTTCCGCAGGTCAGCCGCAGCGTGCCGCGAGGCCGGGCCGTCCCCGCGCTCGCCGATTCCTCCGCTTCCTCGAGATCGGCGAGCAGCTGAACGCAGCGCTCGTAGAAGCGCCCGTCCGCTCTCCGTCAGCGACAGGCGGCGGGTGGTGCGATTCAGCAGGCGTGCGTCGAGATGTGCTTCGAGCTCGGAGACTAGTCGCGAGACGGACGAAACGGAAACGTCCAGGCGCAGGGCTGCCCTGTGCAAAGCTGCCGCTTTCCACCACCCGGGCAAAGGCGGTAATGGCCTGCAGTCGGTCCATGCCGACTATTGTTGCATATTCTGCAATAGTCTATCGACCAATAGCCGTATTTATCTTGCGGCACGCAAGATTTATCGCTGACTATGTGCCTCCGCAAACGCGCGTGGCGACTATCCAGGAGACCTCATGAAACTTTTCTATGCACCCGGGGCGTGCTCGCTGTCGCCCCACATTGCTCTGCTCGAAGCCGGTCTCGAGGCGACGCTGGTCAAGGTCGATACCGAGACCCACAAGACCGAAGACGGGCGGCGATTACTATGCCGTGAATCCGAAGGGCTACGTTCCGCGTGCTCGAGCTCGACGACGGTGACCGCCTGACCGAGGGTCCCGCCATCGTGCAATACATCGCCGACCGCAATCCGGCGTCGAAGCTCGCCCCGCCGCCGGCACCATGGAGCGATACCATCTGCAGGAATGGCTGAACTTCATCACCGCCGAGCTGCACAAGCAATTCTCACCACTGTTCCAGGCAGCGACGCCGGCCGAGTACAAAGGAAACGCTCAAGGAAAAGATCGGCAAGCGCTTTGACTGGGTCGCCGAGCAGCTCAAAGGCAAGGACTACTTGATGGGCGACACCTTTACCGTCGCCGACGCCTACCTCTTCACGATGCTGACCTGGACCAAGCACGTCGGCATCGACCTCGCGCGCTGGCCGGTCTTGATGGCGTACAAGGCGCGGGTTGCGGCGCGGCCCAAAGGTCGCGCGAGGCGATGATCGCGGAAGGCCTGATCAAGCAGAACGATCCAGTCGCCGCGTGAGTTGAAGTCGGGCGTTCGCGAGATCGCTCATGACCCTGCCCACTGTTTTCCTGTCGCACGGCTCGCCCATGCACGCGATCGATGCGGGCATCGCGGGCCGCGCCTGGGCTGAGCTCGGCCGGAGATTGCCGCGCCCGCGCGCGTGCTCATCGCGTCGGCGCACTGGGAAACGTCGATACCGATGCTGACCGGAAGCCCGCGGCCGGAGACCATCCACGATTTCGGCGGTTTCCCGGAAGAGCTGTACCGTCTGCGCTACCCCGCGCCCGGTGCGCCTGAAATCGCGTCCGAAATCGTCGCGCGGCTGAAGGCGGCGGATATCACGGCTGGCATCGATGGCTGCCGCGGTCTCGATCACGGTGCATGGGTCCCGCTGCGGTGGATGTACCCCAAGGCAGACGTTCCGGTCGTGCAGCTTTCGGTGCAGCCGGACCACGATACCGAGCATCACCTCCGGCTCGGACAGCGCGCTCCAGCCGCTGGCGGATGAAGGCATTCTGATCATCGGGTCAGGCCACGCGACCCATAATCTGCGCGATTGGGCATCCTCGCCGCGACGTCAGGAACCTTTGAGTTATGTCGATGCGCTTTTCTCGTTGGCTGCAGCAGAGCCTCGTCTCGGGCCGATGCCGACGCCCTGACTCACTATCGCGACCGCGCGCCGGAGGCGGCGCGCGCGCATCCGACCGAAGAACATTTTCTTCCCTTGTTCATCGCCTGGGGCGCCGCGGGACGCGAGCGCGCGCGCGGAGCGCATTGTCGAGGGCTTCGAGGCCGGTGCGCTGTCGCTGGATTCCTATTTGTTCCATCCGGCGACCGCCTCGGCTTCGCTGACAGCCTATCGGCGTGAGCTCCATGCACCGCGCGTGCAGCAAGCGGTTGATCTGCATGTGTCCGCCTACGACGGCGTCGGACCTTGTCTTACGATGAAATCGGCAAATGACCGATTTTCGACAGCCGAGCATGCGCCTACAGTGACATCGTGATCAATTCGCGAAGCAGGAGATGACGATGAGCAAGCGCAATCAAACCTCAAGAGCGTGCCGGCCCTTTGCCGCCGGCGTGCTCATTGGCCTGTCGGTAGTTACCCCTGTGTTTGCTGCGACGCTCGATGTCGAAACCTGTGCAGCCGTTGCTCCTGCTTGGCTCGCTGATTGTCTTGCTGGTCGGCCTGATCCTGAAGGCGCTTGCGACGAGCGACCATCGACGCCAGCCAACGGCACGCGACTCGCATACCCTCGATCCTGGCGATCTGCGGTGGCACCAGACCGCAACCGACTTGGCTGACGGATATCGCTATGCCGCACTCAAGTCGATGCGCTGGAGGCAGCGACATGCAACGACAACGGTAGTTGCTGGCGGTAGAGCCGCCGCGGGGTAGCTCCCGCGGCGGTTTTCGCGTGTCTGCAGCGCGGTTTCAATGGCTAGGCGAAGGGCCATGCAGCGAGCCGGGCGCTTCCGCCGCCGAAAAGCATGACAAAATAATTCTGTATCGCGCGGGTTCCGCGCGGACGGAAAGGGAGCATGCAAGCGCCGGGCACGCCCTACTCGCTGGAAGTCAATCCGAATCTGCCGGATCGCCTCGCGAGGCTCGAAGACCTGGCCGGCAACCTCTGGTACAGCTGGGATCGTCCGACGCGCGAGCTGTTCGAGCGGCTTGCATCAGTCGCTGTGGAACGCGGTTGGCCGTAATCCCAGGGCGTTCCTCAGGCGGGTCGACGAGCGCCGACTGGTCCACGCGGCCGACGATCCGGTTTTCCTCTCCAGCTTCGAGCGCGCGCTTGCCGCGTACGACGCCTACCTTCGACCGAGCGCGCGGCGCGAGGAGCCTGCAGGCGCTTCGCGGCGACGATCTGATCGCGTATTTCTGCGCCGAGTTCGGTTTCCACGAAAGCCTGCCGATTTATTCCGGAGGTCTCGGCATTCTCGCCGGGGATCACTGCAAGGCGGCAAGCGACATGGGCGTGCCGCTGGTCGGCGATCGGCCTGCTCTACCGCCAGGGCTATTTCTCCCAGACCATCGACGGCGACGGCAATCAAGGCGCCGACGTACGCCGACTCCGACTTCGCGGAGCTGCCGGTCGAGCTGGTGCAGCGATCGAGGGCGGCGCCGATCTGCGCGTGAGCGTCGAGCTGCCGGGGCGCAGCGTCGCGTTGCGGGTCTGGCAGCGCGCGCGTCGGCCACGTCAAGCTCTTCCTGCTCGATACCGACGTGCCCGGAGAACGGCGAGCGCGATCGCGGCATCACGCTATCGGCTCTACGGCGGCGATCGGACCATGCGCATCGAGCAGGAGATCGTGCTCGGCGTCGGCGGCGTGCGCGCGCTCGCGCGCTCGGGCTCAAGCCGACGGTCTGGCACATGAACGAGGGCCACGCCGCGTTTCTCGTGCTCGAGCGTGTTCGCGTGCTGCGCCAGGCAGGGCCTCGATTTCGCGAGCGCGCTGGAGGCGGTCGCGGTCAACACCGTCTTCACCACCCACACCGCGGTGCCGGCGGGACACGACCACTTTCGCCGACGAAATGCTGGCGGGCTACTTCTCGAGCTACGCGCGCGAGCTCGGCATCGACAATGACACGCTGCTCGCGCTCGGCAGCACGCCCGCGGTCGACGATTTCGACATGACCGCGCTCGCGGTGCGCGGCTCGCGATTTCACAACGGCGTGTCGCGCCTGCACGGACAGGTCTCCGCGGACATGCTCAAGGACCTGTGGCCGCAGATTCCCGCCGGAAGAAAATCCGGTCGACTACGTCACCAACGGCGTGCACGTTCCCACCTTCCTGTCGCTCGGAATGGATCGATGTCTTCGACCGCTTTCTGGGTCCGGACTGGCGTCACCGCCTGCGGGACCCGGCGAACTGGCGGGCGATCGACGGCTTGCCCGACGACGCTCTTCTGGTCGGTGCATCAGTTCCTCAAGTCGCGGATGCTGCAGACGCTGCGGCAACGGCTGCGCGAGCAGCATTTCGCGCAACCACGGCAGCGAGGCGCACCTCGATCGGCTGTTGCAGCATCGCGGATCCCGTCAATCCGAACGTGCTGACCATCGGCTTCGGGCGCCGCTTCGCCACCTACAAGCGCGCGACCCTGCTGTTCGAGAACCTCAATTGGCTGGAGCGGCTGTTGTCCGACGCGGAGCGTCCGGTGCTGTTCGTGTTCGCGGGACGCGCGCATCCGGCCGACGTGCCCGGACAGGACCTGATCCGCACCATCGCCAGATTCGCGCGCCTGCCGTTCCTCGAAGGCAAGGTGCTGCTGGTGGAAGGCTACGACCTGCAGCTGGCGCGGCGCCTGGTCGTCCGGCGTCGACGTATGGCTGAACAATCCCGTGCATCCGCTGGAGGCGTCCGGCACCTCGGGCATGAAGGCGGGCATGAACGGCGTCATCAACCTGTCGGTGCTCGATGGCTGGTGGGCGGAAGGCTACGACGGCAGCAACGGCTGGGCGATCAAGCCCGCGGCGCCGACGCTCGATCAGGCGCACCGCGATCGCGAGGAATCGCGAACGCTCTACGAAATCCTGCAGGACCAGGTGATCCCGATGTACTACGATCGCGATGGCAGCCGGCTATTCGCCGCAGTGGATCGGTCTTGCCAAGCGCTCGATCGCGAGCATCCTGCCGCGCTACAACGCGACGCGCATGGTCGGCGAGTACGTGTCCAAATTCTACGGCGCCGCCGCAGATCACGGCCGCCGATACGGCGATGAGCTCCTACGCCGCGGCGAAAGTAGTCGCGGCATGGAAGGCGCGCGTGCGCGCCGGCGTGGCCGGGCGTCGCTTTGCGCCGGCGTGGACGTGCCGCAAGACGCGGCTGAAGTTCGGGCAAGAGCATGCGGCTCGAGGTCGCCGTGACGCTCAACGGCCTCGCGCCGGAAGACGTCGTCGGTCGAGTTGCTGCTTGGCGTCCCTGAATACGAATCGGTCGGAGCAGAAGCCGCGTCAGTACCGGTTTGCCGCCGTCGGCGCCGTCGACAGCGGTGGCAAGCAGCGCTACGTGCTGGACCTTGCACCCGAGGTCTGCGGTCGGCTGGATTACCGGATCCGCGCTTATCCATGGCACGAGCTGCTCGCGCATCCGTTCGAGCTCGGCGCTCATGATCTGGAGCTAGGGTCTGCATGGCCGCCAATCTCGAACTCGATGCCGTGGGTCGCGATCAGACAACAGGAAAAGCACGCGCACCGGAACCGAGCATGCTCACCGCGCACGACATCTACCTTTTCCGCGAGGGCACGCACGGACGGCTCTATCAGGCGCATGGGCTGCCATCTCGTCGGCAATGCCGGCGCGGGCGCGTCAGCCTCCGGCGCCTCGTTCGCGGTGTGGGCGCCGAATGCCGCGCGGATCTCGGTCGTCGGCGAGTTCAACGGGTGGGAATCGGCAGCGCATCCGATGCAGGCGCGCGCGGACGGCTCCGGCGTCTGGGAGCGCTTCGTTCCGGGGGTCGAGCGCGGGCAGACTTACAAGTACCGGGTCGATTTCCGCGCATGCCGAATCGCGCGGTCGACAAAGCCGATCCCTACGCATTCTTCGCCGAAGTCGCGCCCGCGACCGGCTCGCGGGTCTGGGCGCTCGACTACGATTGGAAAGACGGCGCGTGGATGAAGACGCGCGGAGCACCGCAATGCGCTCGACGCGCCGATGTCGATCTACGAGCTGCATCTTGGCTCGTGGCGGCGCGGGCGACGATAACCGCCTGCCAAGCTACCAGCGACATCGCGCTCGAGCTTGCCGGCTACGTGCGCGACATGGGCTTCACCCACGTCGAGCTGATGCCGCTCACCGAGCACCCGTTCTACGGCTCGTGGGGCTACCAGACGACCGGCTACTTCGCGCCGACGTCACGCTACGGCGCGCCGCAGGACTTGATGTACCTCATCGACGTCCTGCATCAGCACGGCATCGGCGTGATCCTCGACTGGGTGCCGTCGCATTTTCCCGCCGACGAGCCACGGGCTCGCGCATGTTCGACGGAACGCATCTCTACGAGCATGCCGACCCGCGGCAGGGATTTCACCCGGAGTGGAACAGCTCCATCTTCAACTACGGCCGCAACGAAGTGCGCGCTTTCCTGCTGTCGAGCGCGCTCTTCTGGCTCGACCAGTACCACATCGACGGCCTGCGCGTGGACGCGGTCGCGTCGATGCTCTATCTCGACTACGGCCGCAAGGACGGCGAGTGGATACCGAACCGCAACGGCGGGCAGCGAGAACCTCGCAGGCGATCGAGTTCCTGCGCGCAGCTCAACGAGGCGGTGTATCGCGATTACCCGGACGTTCAGGTCATCGCCGAGGAGTCGACCGTCGTGGCCGATGGTCTCCCGCCCGGTGTCCATGGGCGGGCTCGGGCTTCGGCATGAAATGGAACATGGGCTGGATGCACGACACGCTCGATTACATGCGCCAGGAACCCGATCCATCGCAAGCACCACCACGACCGGCTGACGTTCTCGATCTGGTACGCGTTCTTCGAGAACTTCGTGCTGCCGCTGTCGCACGACGAGGTCGTATACGGCAAGGGTTCGCTGATCGGCAAGATGCCCGGCGACTCCTGGCAGCAATTCGCCAACCTGCGGCTGCTTGTTCGGCTACATGTGGGCGCATCCGGGCAAGAAGCTCCTGTTCATGGGCGGCGAATTCGGCCAGCGCCGGGAATGGACGCACGAGGGCGGGCTCGAATGGTGGGTGTCGACGCTGCCCGAGCACGCCGGCGTGCAGCGCTGGAGTACGCGATCTCAATGCCGTGCTGCGAGCCGAGCCGGCGCTGTATCAGCAGGACTTCGATCAGGCGGGATTCGAGTGGATCGACGCCGGCGACGCAGCGGCGAGCGTGCTCTCCTTCCTGCGCAAACCGAAGAGCGGCGCGGCGCCGCTCCTGGCGGTGTGCAACTTCACGCCGGTCGTGCGCCACAATTACAGCGTCGGCGTGCCGCAAGGCGGACTACTGGCGCGAGCTCCTCAACAGCGACGCGGACGTCTACGGCGGCAGCGGCGTCGGCAATTTCGGCGCGGTCGAAGCCGCTCCGGTCCCGGCACACGGACGCACACACGCTCTGACGCTGACGCTGCCGCCGCTCGGATGCATTCTGCTCAAGCCCGACGGCAGCGCGAGGGCGACGAAGTGAGCCGCGAGCGGCAAGATGAGCCGCAGCAAGACCGCCGCCGGCGCGCCGCGCCGTGCGCGCGGTCATCGAAGCGGTCGCGCCCGCGGTCGACGGCGGCCGTTTTCCGATCAAGCGTGTGCTGGGCGAAGAGGTCGTGGTCGAAGCCGATTGCTTTGCCGACGGACACGACGAGCTCGCGTGTCTGGTGCTCTACCGTCACGAAAGCGACGCAGTCTGGCGCAGTGCGGCTATGGTCGCGCTGGGCAACGATCGATGGCGCGCCGCGTTCACGGTCGAGCGCATGGGCGCCTATCGCTACACGGTGACCGCGTGGGTGGACGCCTTTCTTTCCTGGCGCCACGATTTCGCGCGGCGGGTCGACGCCGAGGATCTGCTGGTCGCGGCGCAGGTCGGCGCTGCGCTGATCGATGGCGTCGCGAGCCGCGCCAAAACCGCGGCGAAGACGCCGCCTCGCGACGTGGGCCAAGCGCCTGCGCGGCGAGCGGGATCCGGCGCTTCTCGCAGCGCTGGCGCTCGACGATGACCTGGCTCTTCTGGCCAGGGAATATCCCGACCGCACTTTCGCAGCGACGCATCCGGTCGAAGCTCATCGTGCACGTCGACCGCGATCGCGCGCGCTACAGCACGTGGTACGAGCTCTTTCCGCGCTCGTTCAGGACCAACGCCGGATGTGCACGCGACGTTCAAGGATTGCGAGGCCGTACTGCCCTATGTCGCGGCGATGGGTTTCGATGTCCTCTACTTCCCGCCGATCCACCCGATCGGCCGGGAGCGGCGCAAGGGCCGCAACAATTCGCTGGTCCAGAGTTCGAGCGACGTCGGCAGCCCGTGGGCGATCGGCGCGGTGGAAGGCGGACACAGCGCGGTGCATCCGGAGCTCGGAACGCTGGCGGATTTTCGCAAGCTCATCGCGCGCGCCAGCGAGGCACGGCCTGGAAGTCGCGCTCGACATCGCCTTTCAATGCGCGCCCGACCATCCCTGGGTGACGGAGCACCCGGAATGGTTTCCGCTGGCGTCCCGACGGCACGGTGCAATACGCCGAAAATCCGCCGAAGAAATATCAGGACATCTATCCGTTCAACTTCGAATCCGAGCACTGGCAGGATTTGTGGAACGCGCTGGCGGACGTGTTCTCGTTCTGGATCGGCGAAGGCGTGCGCATTTTCCGCGTCGACAATCCGCACACCAAGCCGTTTGCGTTCTGGGAATGGCTGATCGCGCGAGTGCGCCGCGACCATCCCGACGTCATTTTCCTGGCCGAGGCGTTCACCCGGCCGAAAATCATGCATCGGCTGGCCAAGCTCGGCTTCACGCAGTCGTACACCTATTTCACCTGGCGCAACACCAAGCAGGAGTTGACCGAGTATTTCACCGAGCTGACGCAAGGATCCGGGCCGCGAATACTTTCGTCCCGAACTGCTGGCCGAACACGCCTGACATCCTCAACGAATACCTGCAGATCGGCGGCCGGCCGGCATTCATGGCGCGGGTCGTGCTGTGCGGCGACGCTGTCCGCCAATTACGGCATCTACGGACCCGCCTACGAGCTGATGGAGCACACTCCGCGCGAGGCCGGGAGCGAGGAATATCGCGATTCGGAAAAGTATCAGCTCCGGCATTGGGACCTGTCGCGCGCCGACAGCCTCGCCGATTTCATCGGCCGGATCAACCGGGCGCGGCGCGACAATCCGGCGTTGCAGCAGGATTGGAGCCTGCGCTTTTTCGCGGTCGACAACGAGCAACTGATCTGCTACGCCAAGACCAGCGCCGATCTCGACAACATCGTCGTGGTGGTCGTCAATCTGGATCCGGCGCACACGCAATCCGGGCTGGGTCGACATCGATCTGGCCGCACTCGGCATGGAAGACGACAGCACCTATCAGATGCACGACTTGCTGACCGACGCGCGCTACCTCTGGCACGGCCGCCGCAACTTCGTGCAGCTCGATCCGTCGCGCACGCCGGCGCACCTGTTGCGCCTGCGCCGCCGCGTGAAGAGCGAGCAGGCTTTCGACTACTTCCTGTTAATGGACACCAAAGCCGTCGCCGCGCTATCGATCCCGGGCATCGCCGCCGGGACCTCGGACGCGCTCTGGTACAAGGACGCGATCGTCTACGAGCTGCACGTCAAAGCCTTCTACGACTCGAACGACGACGGCATCGGCGACTTTCCGGGCTTAGCCGAAAGCTCGACTACATCCGCGATCTCGGCGTCAACACCGTCTGGCTGCTGCCGTTCTATCCGTCGCCGATGAGAGACGACGGCTACGACGTCGCCGACTATCACAACGTCGCATCCCGCCTACGGCACGCGCCAGGATTTCCGGCACTTCGTGCGCGAGGCGCATCGGCGCGACCTGCGCATCATCACCGAGCTGATCGTCAACCACACCTCGGATCAGCATCCGTGGTTCCAGGCGGCGCGGCGCGCGCCAAAGGCTCCGACAAGCGCAACTACTACGTCTGGAGCGACGACCCGAAGCGCTATGCCGGCACGCGGATCATTTTCACCGACACCGAGAAATCGAACTGGACCTGGGACGATCTCGCGCAGCAGTACTACTGGCACCGATTCTTCAGCCACCAGCCCGATCTCAACTTCGACAACCCCAAGGTGCTGCAAGGCGATCTTCAGGACCATGCGCTTCTGGCTGGACATGGGCGTCGACGGCTTCCGCCTCGATGCGATTCCATACCTCGTCGAGCGCGAGGGCACGAACAACGAGAACCTGCCCGAGACGCACGCGGTGATCAAGCAGATCCGGCGCGCTGCTCGACGAGCACTACGGCGACCGGCTGCTGCTGGCCGAGGCCAATCAATGGCCGGAGGACGTGCGCGAGTATTTCGGCAACGGCGACGAATGCCACATGGCGTATCACTTCCCGCTCATGCCGCGCATGTACATGCGCGATCGCGCAGGAGGACCGGCACCCGATCACCGAGATCATGGCGCAGACGCCGGAGATCCCCGACGACCTGCCAGTGGGCGATCTTCCTGCGCAACCACGACGAGCTGACGCTGGAGATGGTGACCAGCAAGGAGCGCGACTACATGTACCAGACCTACGCCGCGGACCCGCGCGCGCGTCTGAACCTCGGCATCCGGCGGCGGCTCGCGCCGCTGCTCGACAACGACACGGACAAGCATCAAGCTGATGAACAGCCTGCTGCTGTCGATGCCCGGCTCGCCGATGATCTACTACGGCGACGAGATCGGCATGGGCGACAACGTCTATCTGGGCGACCGCGACGGCGTGCGCACGCCGATGCAGTGGCGGCCCGATCGCAATGCGGGCTTCTCGTCGCGCCGACCCGCAGCGCCTCTATCTGCCGCCGATCATGGACCCGGTGTACGGCTATCAGGCGGTCAACGTCGAGGCGCAGGCGCGCGAGACCTTCGTCGCTGCTGAACTGGATGCGGCGCATGCTCGCCGCGCGCAAGCTGCACAAGGCGTTCGGCCGCGGCACGCTGACCTTCCTCAAGCCCGCGCAACCGCAAGATCCTCGCTTACCTGCGCGAGTACGAGGACGATCTCCTGCTCTGCGTGGCCAATCTGGCGCGCTCGGCGCAGCCGGTCGAGCTCGATCTGTCGCAGCACAAGGGGCTGATTCCGACCGAAGTCATGGGCCGCGCGATCTTCCCGTCCGATCGGCGATGCGCCTTATGTGCTCACGCTCCCCGGTCACGGCTTCATGTGGTTCCGGCTCGCCAAGGGCGACGAAGCGGCGGCCAAGCGCGACGATCGGACGCCGCGCGAAGAGCTGCCGGTACTGGTGCTGTTCGACGGATGGCAAAGTCTGTTCCGCGATCGCGTCGTGCCGTGGCGTGATCGCGCTCTCGGAAAAAGTGCGCGCGCAACTCGAGCGTGATCTGCTGCCGGCATTCGTCGCCGCGCAGCGCTGGTACGCGGCCAAGGGCGAGATCGCTGAAGCGCGTCAGCGCTGATCGATTACGTGCAATGGGGAAAGGCCCAGCCGGACGGGAGCTGGCTGATCACGCTGGCCAGCGCCGAGCGCGCCGCCGGCGAGGCGCAGACCTATCTCCTTCCCCTGGCGCTGATCTGGGAAGACGCGCCCGACGAACGAATGCGCGCGGTGCAGGACGCGACCGTCGCCCGCGTACGCCAGCAGGGGCGCGTCGGCGTGCTCGCGGACGCGTTCGCCGACGAAGACTTCTGCCGCGCGCTGGCGGGCGCCATCGGCGCCGGCGAGCGACATCCGCTGCGCGCGTGGAACCATACGCTTCATGCGCACCCGCGCCTTTGACCGAGCTCGCCGGCGACGACGACGCCGCGTGGCAGGGGTCAGGTGCGCTCCACCGGCGCTCAGAGCAGCAACACCGTGCTGGTGCTTGGGCGACAGGCTGCTGCTCAAGGCCTACCGCCGCCTGCACGCGGGCATCAATCCCGAGCTCGAGATCGGACGCTTCCTCTCGGAGACGGTGAACTTCGCGCACGCCGTTCCGGTGGCTGGCGCCATCGAGTACGTCGCCGGCGACGGCGCGGTCGACGACACTCGCGCTGCTGCAGGGCTTCGTCGACAACCAGGGCGATGCGTGGGGCTACACGCTGAATTACGTCGAGCAGTTTCTGGAGCAGCATCGGGACGGCGCGCTGCCTGCCGGCGACGCCCGCCGATATCCATGGCGGCTATCTCGCGCTCGATCCGCACGCTGGGCAAGCGCACCGCGCGAGCTGCACGCCGCCTTGGCACAGCGAACGCGGCAACGCGGCATTCGATCCGGAAGCCATCGAGCCGCGCGACCTCGAGCGCGTGGGTGCGCCACGCGCACGACGTGGCAGCGGCAACGCTGGACCGCGTGGAGCAAAGGCGCGCGACGCTCGATGCCGGCGACTCAGCCCGGGGCCGCGCAGCTGCTCGCCGCGAGGACCGAGCTTCTCAAACGCATCGATACCTGCGCGCCACCGACCGTGCGCGCGTTCAAGACGCGTTTGCACGGCGACTATCACCTGGGCCAGGTGCTGCTCGCCCAGAACGATTTCGTGATCACCGATTTCGAGGGAGAGCCGGCGCGCCCGCTGGCTGAACGGCGGCAGAAGCACTCCGCGCTCAGGGACGTCGCCGGCATGCTGCGCTCCTTCAACTACGCGTTGCATCAGGCGATCGCGCACGCGACGGTCGAACAGCCGGACTGCGCTGGCATCGTTGCAGGCGCCGGCGCGTGCATGGGAAGCCGTCGCGAGGACTGCGTTCCTGGACGCGTACCGCGAGACGCGCGTCGCGCGCGGGCCTGTTCACGTCATGGGACGAGATGCGCGGCCTGCTCGATTTGTTCCTGCTGGAAAAGGCATTTCACGAGCTCGCCTACGAGAGTGGACAACCGGCCGGATTGGGTCCGCGTGCCCCTGGCCGGGCTTCTGGATCTGCTCAACCGCAGATCCGCGCAGGATTGACAGGAGGTCACGATGGATCGATTCGACATGATGTGGGAGCCCGTGCGCGCGTTCCTGGTGCAGGTGGGCGAGTTCTTTCCGAGAGTGATGCTTGCGCTGGTCATCCTGCTCGCCGGCTGGCTGATCGCCAAGGCGGTGCGCTTCGCCGTGGTCAAGGCGCTGCGCGCAATCAATTTCAACGTGCTCACCGAAAGAGCGGGCATCGATACCTTTCTGAAGCAGGGCGGCGGCGAGACCGACACCACCGACATTCTCGGGCTCGCTGATCTACTGGCTCACCATCCTCACCGCGCTGATGATCGCGTCGAACAGCGTCGGCCTGATCGCCGTCACCGAGCTGGTCGTGCGGGTCGTGCTGTTCGTGCCCAAGGTGATCGTCGCCATCGTGCATTCTCGCCTTCGGCGCGTATTTCGCGCGCTTCATCGGCATGTCGGTGACGGCGTACTGCAAGAACCTGGACATGCCCGACGCCGAGCTCTTTCGGCCGGCTCGCGATGTACGCGATCGTCGTCTTCGTGACCATGGTCGCGATCGATCATCTGGGCCTGGGCGACATCATCCGCCAGACCTTCCTGATCCTGCTCACCGCCGATCGCGCTCGCGCTTGCGCTCGCCTTCGGACTCGGCGGCCAGAAACGCGCGGCGGAGTTTCTCGAGCGCTGGTCCCGCCGCGCCGACAAGGCCGAGGAGTCGAGGCACCACGATCGCCGTCCCGCGCCGTGATGTCGCTCTAGCGTAAGCTCACCGGATGACACCGATCACCGCGGTATGGCCTGGTCGACCCGACCCGCGCGGCGCCACCTGGGACGGCGAAGGCGTCAACTTCGCGCTGTTCTCCGAAAACGCGGAGCGCGTCGAGCTGTGCATTTTCGACGATGCCGGCCGCCGCCAGTTGCAGCGCATCGACGCTCTGCCGAGCGCACCGACCAGGTGTGGCATTGCTACCTGCCGGAAGCGCGGCCGGGGATGCTCTACGGCTACCGCGTGCACGGCCGCTACCGTCCCGACGAAGGCAGCCGCTTCAATCCGCACAAGCTGCTGCTCGACCCGTACGCGATGCAGATCGTCGGCGCGTTGCGCTGGAGCGACGCGCTTGTTCGGCTACACGCCGGGGCATCGGCGCGAGGACCTTTCCTACGACCGCCGCGACAGCGCCGGTGGCATGCCCAAGTGCAAGGTGATCGATCCGGCGTTCACCTGGGGCGACGACCGCAGGCCGGACGTGCCGTGGCACGAAATGGTGATCTACGAGCTGCACGTGCGCGGCTTCACCATGCAGCATCCCGACGTTCCGCCACAGCTGCGCGGCACCTACGCGGGCGCTGGCGACGGCGCCGGTGATCGACTACCTGAAGCGCCTCGGCGTGACCACCATCGAGCTGATGCCGGTGCACGCGTTCGTCGACGACCGCAGGCTCGTCGAGCAGGGCCTGCGCAACTACTGGGGCTACAACACCATCGGATTCTTCGCGCCCGACGCGCGCTATTCCGCGTCGGGCAAGGTCAACGAGTTCAAGACCATGGTGAAGACGCTGCATTCGGCCGGCTTCGAGGTCATCCTCGACGTCGTCTACAACCATACCGCCGAGGGCAACCATCTCGGGCCGACGCTGTGCTTTCGCGGCATCGACAACGTCTCGTACTACCGTCTGCAGCACGACGAACCGCGCTTCTACACGGACTACACCGGCACCGGCAACACGCTCGAACATGCAGCATCCGCGCGTGCTGCAGCTGTTGATGGACTCGCTGCGCTACTGGGTTACCGAGATGCACGTCGACGGCTTTCGCTTCGACCTCGCGCTCGGCGCTGGCGCGCGAGCTGCACGAGGTGAACCGCCTGCGGCGCCTTCTTCGACATCCTCCGCCAGGACCCGGTGCTCTCGCGCGTGAAGCTCATCGCCGAGCCGTGGGACCTGGGCGAGGGCGGCTATCAGGTCGGCAACTTTCCGCCGGGATGGGCGGAGTGGAACGACAAGTACCGCGACACCATGCGCGCGTACTGGAAGGGCGACGGCGGCGCTGATCGGCGAGTTCTCGCGCGCGGCTGACCGGATCGAGCGACCTTTACGGGCGCCATGGTCGGCTGCCGCACGCCAGCATCAACTTCGTCACCGCGCACGACGGCTTCACCCTGCACGACCTCGTGTCGCTACAACGAAAAGCACAACGAAGCCAACCTCGAGGACAACCGCGACGGCAACAACAACAACCTGTCGTGGAACTGCGGCGTCGAGGGACCGACCGACGATCCCGTCGATCAACGCCTCTGCGCGCGCGGCAGAAGCGCAACATGCTCGCCACGCTGCTCTTGTCGCAGGGCGTACCGATGCTGGTCGCGCGGCGACGAGATCGGGCCGCACGCAAGACGGCAACAACAACGCCTACTGCCAGGACAACCGAGCTCTCGTGGCTCGACTGGGGCGGGATCCCGAGCGAGCGAAGCTGCGCGATTTCGTGCGCCGCATGGTTGCATCTGCGGCGCACGCATCCGGTGTTCCGGCGGCGCCATTCTTTCAGGGCCGCCCGCTTCACGGCAGCGAGGCCAAGGACATCGTCTGGCTCAAGCCCGACGGCTCGGAAATGACCACCGAGGAGTGGAGCCAGGATTTCGCACGCTGCCTGGGCGTCTACCTCGCGGGCAGCGCGCTGACGGAAGTCGACGCTCGCGGGCAGCGGGTCGTCGACGACGACTTCGTGGTGCTGTTCAATGCGCATCACGATTCGGTGCCGTTCCGCCTGCCGGCAAAACGCTAGCGCCCCACGGCGACGGGCAGTGGCAGGCGATCGTCGACACCGCTCGCGACGACGGCCTCGCTCGCCCGACGGCGTGTTCGAAGCCGAGAGCACGTATCCATTGGAGGGACGATCGCTGGTGCTGCTGATGCGTGTCGGATCCGCCAGCGTCCCTGCGACTTAGCGCCGGTCCGGATACTTCCGCAATGAGATGTCGTCATGCGATGCCGTTCGGTGCCGAGATTTCCGCGGCCGGCACACGCTTTCGCCTGTGGGCGCCCGCCGCTCGCCAGGTCGAGCTCGATCTCGCCCTGCGATGGCTCGCGGCGCAGCGCTGGAGATGTCGGCGCTGGCCGACGGATGGTTCGAAGCGAACGTAGCCGACGCGCCTGCCGGCACGCGTTACGCGTTTCGCATCGACGGCGGCGTCGCCGTGCCGGACCCGGCCTCGCGGTTCAATCCTGACGACGTTCACGAGCCGAGCATGGTGGTCGATCCGCTGGCGTACGAGTGGCGCGACGCAGGATGGACCGGACGACCATGGGAAGACGCTGTCTTCTACGAGCTACACGTCGGCGCCTTCACCGCCGCCGGCACCTTTACCGCGGCGATCGAGCGGCTCGACTATCTCGCCGACCTGGGCGTGACCGCGGTCGAGCTCATGCCGCTGGCCGATTTTCCCGGCAGATGCAACTGGGGCTACGACGGCGTGCTGCCGTTTGCGCCCGACGCGAGCTACGGCACGCCGGACGAGCTCAAGCGCCTGATCGACGCCGCGCATTCGCGGTCGCTGATGGTTTTTCTGGACGTCGTGTACAACCATTTCGGCCCGGAGGGCAACTACCTTCACACCTACGCGCCACAGTTCTTCAATCCCGAGCATCAGACGCCTTGGGGCGCGGCCATCAACTACGATGGCGAGCAAAGCCGCACCGTGCGCGACTTCTTCATTCACAACGCGCTCTACTGGCTCGAGGAGTACCGCTTCGACGGCCTGCGTCTGGACGCGGTAGACCGGATCGTCGACGAATCCTCGCCGGACATCCTGGTCGAGCTCGCCTCGCGCGTGCGCGAAGGGCCCGGTCGAGAGCGGCATGTACATCTGGTGCTCGAAAACGATCGCAACGAGGCGCACTACCTCGGCCGCGACGCGAAGGAGCAGCCGCTGCACGCGACGGCGCAATGGAACGACGACATTCACCACGCGGCGCACGTCGTCGTGACCGGCGAGACCGACGGCTACTACGCGGATTACGCCGAACGGCCGTTGTGGTACTTCGCGCGTTGCCTGACCGAGGGCTTCGGCTATCAGGGCGAACCCTCTCCGTACCGCGGCAACATCGCGCGCGGAGAGCCGTCGCTGCACCTGCCGCCGGGCGCCTTCGTCTCCTTTCTGCAGACCCACGACCAGGCCGGCAACCGCGCGTTCGGCGAGCGCATCGGACATCTAACCAAGATGCGCGCCAACCCGCGCGCACTGCGCGCCGCGATCGCCTGCGTGCTGCTCGCGCCTTCTCCGCCTCTCATGTTCATGGGCGAGGAATTCTCGGCATCGACGCCATTCCTCTTCTTCTCGCGATTTCGGCCCCGAGCTGGCACTCGCGGTCACACGAGGCCGAAGAAAGGAATTTGGACGCTTCGCGCGCTTCTCCGATCCCGCGATGCAGGCGACGATCCCCGATCCGAACAGCGCGGCGACATTCGAACGAAGCAAGCTGGTCTGGAGCGAAGCCGGCGATCCGGGCCATCGCGAGTGGAGCGAGCTTGTATCGCGAATGTCTCGGCATACCGCGCAGCGCACATCGCGCCACGGCTTCGCGGGAGCGACACCTTCGGGCAGCTTCGAGGTCGAGAACGATGAGTTGGTGTACGCCCGCTGGACGCTGGGCGATGGTTCGCACCTGCAACTGGCCGCGAATTTCAGCGCCCACCGGTCGCATTCGATCGTGCAGCAGGCGGGACAAACGCTCTATTCGAGCCACCCGGTACGCACTCGAGGCCGGCGACGACAGTGCTACCGGCCTGCTCTGTCCGATTCACCCTGCAGCGGCGCATGAGCGCGCTCGCGCGCCTCGCCGAATTCTCACGGCATCGCGCTCGGAGTACCACGACGTGTGGGGCACGCCGCCACGCCGTTGCCGAAGCGACGTTGCGCTCGCTGCTCGCGGCGATGGATGTCCCTGCGGCTACCGACGCAGAAGTCGAACATTCGCTCGCCGCCCGCATCGCCGCGCGCTGGCGCGAGATCGTCGCGCCGGTGGTGGTGCGTGCGGCGAGCGATCGCAGCCGAGGATACGCGTTCACTCTGCGCGTGGCAAACGATGCGGCGGCGCTGCAATGGCACCTCAGTCGAGGAACAGGGGCGGAGCAGCGCGGCGAACTCGCACCAGGTGATTTCGCCGCCGTCGAGCGCACCACGCTGGAGGGCGTTGATCTGATCGCGCGCGAGCTTCTCCTGCCTGTGCTCCCACCGCCCGGATATCACCGCCTTGCCTGCTGCAATCCGCTGGCGCGGTCATCGCGGAAACGCTGCTCATCGTGGTGCCGGTCGCGTGCTTCTCGCCTCCCGCGCTCAGGCCAAGGGGGCCGCGTCTGGGGCGCGGCCGCGCAGCTCTATGGCGTGCGCTCGAGCGCAACTGGGGCATCGGCGACTTCACCGATCTCGCGACGCTCATCGGGCTATGGGCCGAAAAAGGCGCGGATGTCTTCGGCGTGAACCCGCTTGCACGCCCTTTTTCCGCACGACCCGGCGTTTGCCAGTCCCTACAGTCCCTCGAGCCGGCTGTTCCTCAATATTCTCTATCTCGACGTGGAGGCGATCGCCGACTTTGTCGAGTCCGAGAGCGCGCGAACGCTCGTGGCCTCGGCCGAGTTTCAGGCCGCCCTCGAGCGGTCGCGCAAAAGCGAGCTCGTCGATTACACCGGCTGTCGCCAGAGTCAAGTTGCAGGTGCTGGAGCTGCTCTACAAGCATTTTCGCGCCAAGCATCTCCTCCCCGGCAGCGAGCGTGCCGACGCATTCCGCGGCTTTTGTGCGCGAGGCGGCGTAGCGCTGCGCCTGCATGCCTTGTTCGAAGCCATCCAGGAACATTTTGTTGCCGGCGATACCGCGATCCGGGGCTGGCCCGCATGGCCGGAATCCTTTCGCGACCCACGCTCTCCCGCGGTCGAACGCTTTGCCACCGAGCACGCCGAGCGCGTCGAATATCACGAGTATCTGCAATGGCAGGCCGATCTCCAGCTCGGAGCGGTGCAGCGCGGGCGCCGCGCGAAAAGCGCCTTGGCGTCGGATTGTACGTCGACCTCGCGGTGTCGATCGATCGCGCCGGCGCCGAAGCCTGGACCCATCGGCGTGTGCTGCGCATCTGAGCGCAAGCGTCGGCGCGCCGCCGGACGAGTTCAACATGCGCGGCCAGAACTGGGGCCTTCCGCCGCTGATCCCCGATCGTCTCCGCGGCGCCGCCTACGCGCCTTTCATCGACACCTTGCGCGCCAGCATGCGCCACGCCGGAGCGCTGCGCATCGATCATGTCATGGGTCTGATGCGCCTGTTCTGGATTCCCGACGGCAAGGACGCCGACGCAGGAGCCTACGTGCGCTATCCGTTTGCGGATCTGCTCGGCATCCTCGCGCTGGAGAGCCAGCGCCATCGATGCCTGGTCATCGGCGAGGACCTCGGCACCGTTCCCGAGGAAGTCCGCACGGCGCTCGCCGCCGCCGGCGTGCTCTCCTACCGCCTGCTCTATTTCGAGCGCGACGGCGCGGGCGATTTCAAGCCGCCCTCGTCGTATCCCGCGCAAGCGCTGGTCGCGGCGAGCACGCACGACTTGCCGACGCTCGCCGGATGGTGGCGAGGACGCGACATCGCGTTGCGTGACGAGCTCGGACTCTTTCCCAGCAAAACGACACGAAGTGAGCAGCTCGACGCGCGCAAAGAGATCGTGCCCGATTGCTTCGGGCGCTGCAGCGCGAAGATCTCCTGCCCGATAAGGTCCCGCTCGATACAGACGCTACACCGGCAATGTCGACAACGCTCGCCACGGCGACGCAGGCGTTCCTTGCGCCGCACGCCCGTCGCAGATGCTGGTGATTCAACTCGAGGACGTCATCGGCGTGGTCGAGCAGGCCAATCTTCCGGCGACCGTGGACACGCATCCGAACTGGCGGCGCAAGCTGCCGCTCGCGCTCGAGCAATGGCCCGCTGACGGGCGATTCATCGAGCTGACGGAAACGCTGCGCCGCTTGCGGCCCCGCATCGGCCCGCCGACGGGCGACCCGCCGCGCGCCACCTATCGCCTGCAACTGCACCGCGAGTTCACGTTCGCCGACGCGACGCGACTCGTGCCGTATCTCGCCGCGCTGGGCGTGAGCCACGTTTATTGCTCGCCGTACCTGCGCGCGCGCGCCGGAAGCAGGCACGGCTACGACATCGTCGATCATGCGGCGCTCAATCCCGAAATCGGCGATCGCGCGGCGTTCGATGCGCTTTCGCGCAGGCGCTTGGCGATCACGGCAATGGGCCAGATCGTCGACGTGGTGCCCAACCACATGGCGGTGATGGGCGCCGACAACGCGTGGTGGATGGACGTGCTGGAAAACGGCCAGGCTTCCGTGTACGCGAATCATTTCGACATCGACTGGCACCCGCTCGATCCCGATCTCGCCGGAAAGGTGCTGGTGCCGGTGCTGGGCGATCACTATGGACGTGTCCTCGAGAAGGGCGAGCTGCAGCTTCGTTACGAAACCGAAACCGGCGCCTTCGCGGTGCACTATCACGAGCACCGCTTGCCCATCGACCCGCGCGACTACTCGATTCTGCTCGACCTCGCGCTGGCTGGGTCCGCCCAATTGGCCCATCCGCTCCCCGAGCCAGCGACGTCCGTCCTGGCGAGCCTTGCGACCGCGTTCCGGCGTCTCTCCGCGCGCGACGACCTGAACTCGCGCGCACCTGGCCGAGCGCAATCGCGACAAGGAACTGCACAAGGCGCGTCTCGCCGCGCTGCTCGCGTGAGCACTCCACTCTGGCCGAGTCGATCGAGGAAACAGTCAGAACTGTCAACGGCACACCCGGCGACGCCGCGAGCTTTGCCACGCTGCACGGGCTGCTCGAAGCGCAGGCCTACCGCGTCGCGTTCTGGCGCGTCGCGTCGGACGAGATCAACTACCGCCGCTTCTTCGACATCAACGATCTGGCGGCGTTGCGTATGGAAAACGAGCCGGTGTTCGAGGCGACGCACCGCTTCATGCTCGATCTCGCCGCCGCGGGCAAGGTGCACGGGTTTCGCATCGATCACCCCGACGGGCTGTACGATCCAGCGGCGTATTTCGAGCGCCTGCAGCAGCGCTACGCCGTCGCTACCCGCGCGGAGAGTGACGGTCCCCGAGGCGGAGAGGACCGAACGCCGCTGTATATCGTCATCGAGAAAATCGAAGCTCCGCACGAGCGGCTGCCCGCGAGCTGGCGCATCCACGGAACGACCGGTTATCGCTTCGCTCATCTGCTCAACGGCGTCTTTGTCGACGCCGCCGCCAGGAAGCCCGTCGACCGCGCCTGGCGCGCGTTCGTCGGCGGCGAGGCGTCGGACTTCGGCCACGCGGCCCATGACGGCAAACGCAGGGTGATGCAGACCTCGCTCACCGCGGAGCTCTCGGTCCTCGCCAATCGCCTGCGCAGGATAGCCCGCGCCGATCGCAGCACCCGCGACTTGACCCTGTCGACGCTGTCGCAGGCGCTCATGGAAATCGCAGCCTGCTTTCCCGTCTACCGAACCTATGTGGCGGCAGGCATTTCGGCGCAGGATCGCCGCTACATCGACTGGGCGTTGGCGGTAGCGCGAAAGAAGAGCCGCAACGCGGACGCAAGCGTGTTCGATTTCATCCGCGATGTACTGGTGGTGCGGCCGCCGGACGGCGCCACGCAGGCGACCTTGACGCGTATCGCGCATTTGCCATGCGCTTTCAGCAATTCTCGGCGCCGGTCACCGCCAAGGGCGTGGAGGACACCAGCTTTTACATCTTCAACCGCCTGGTGTCGCTGAACGAGGTCGGCGGCGATCCCGATCAATTCGGCACCAGCGTCAAGGCATTTCACCGCGCCAACGCCGAGCGCCTCGCGCATTGGCCCGACACCATGCTCGCCGGCTCGACCCACGACAACAAGCGCTCGGTGGACGTGCGCGCGCGCATCGACGTCATCTCCGAGATGCCTGCCGCGTGGCGGCTGCGAGTGCGGCGCTGGAGCCGGATCAATCGCACACGCAAGCACACGGTCGACGATTCCGCGGCGCCCTCGCGCAACGACGAGTATCTCCTGTATCAGACGCTCATAGGAACCTTCCCGGCGGACGAGCTCGACACGGCAGGTCTCGCAAGATATCGCGCTCGAATCGAGCAGTACATGATCAAGGCAGCGCGGGAGGCGAAGCTGCACACCAGCTGGCTTACGGTCAACGAAGACTACGAATCCGCGCTGAAGTCGTTTGTCGCCGCGCTGCTCGACGGCGTCGCAAGCAATGCCTTTCTCGCCGATCTGCGTTCAGCTGCCGGGGTGTTCGCCTGGTTCGGCGCTCTCAACAGCATCGCGATGTCGCTGCTTCATTTCACCGCGCCCGGCGTGCCCGATATCTATCAGGGCAACGAAATGGTCGATCTGAGCCTGGTCGATCCGGACAACCGCCGTGCGCGTCGACTACGCACTCCGCGCGCAGATGCTCGGCCAGATGGAGGCGATAGCTTCGGGAACCGAGGAGTCGCTCTCCGCGCGGGTTCATGAGTTGCTGGCCACGCCACACGATGGGCGGCTCAAGATGTGGTGACCTGGCGCACGCTTGCTCTGCGGCGCGAGCGTCCGGAGCTTTTCGCGCGCGGCGAGTACGTTCCGGTCATCGTCAGCGGCGAACGTGCGCGGCACGCGGTTGCGTATGCGCGCCGGCAGCGAAGCTCGGGAATGGTCGCCGTCGCGGGTCGCCTGTTCGCGTCGCTCGGACTGGAGCAAGGTGTCGCGCCGGTCGGGGAGGCACGTTTGGGGCGAATGCGACGCTGGGTCTCGATTTCCTTCCGCCGGCGACGCAACTGTACGACGTCCTCAGCGGCGCCACGCATAAGGTCGGCGCCGATGGCGTCGCGCTGGCACGCGTCTTTGCAGCGATCCCCGTCGCCTTATTGCGCTACGAGATTCCGGGGTGACGATCCGCGAATAGTCTCGGCTAGGATCCGCGACAACCAGCGTCAATGCAGGCGCTGGCGGCCCTTGCGCGAGGCTTCGCGCCGCTGCGCGCGGCGCTCGGCCCGGTTCGGCGTATCGGTGCGATTGCGCTCCTGCCAGAAACGGGAGATCAACACCGCCGCGATGGGAAGCTCGTCGATCATGCCCAGCGCGCTTTTCCTCGCTGTCCACCCAGTCGAGGTACTCCGGATCGTGATCGCCGTAGGCCAGCGCCTCGATCGGCAACATCCAGTCGCGCGAGGACTCCTCCGGCGTAGAGCGGCTCCCATTCCTGCTCGCGCAGCAGCACGCCGGTCATGAATCCTTCGCACCACGCGCTGGCTTCGGGCGGGCTGCGCTCGTCCTTGTCCGTTTCCGGCGTGATACAGGAGCGGCTTGAAGCGCGTCGGCGATTCCGCGAGCGTGCGGCGGATGCTCTGCTGCAGACGAAGCACCAGCGACAGAATGCGCTCGGCCTGCTCGTTGTTCTGGAACACCGGCGTCACGCTGCGCTGGCTGTCGCTCCACAACACGGGCAGCCATTCGGACGGCTGGATGAGCTCGGGGCCGCTGACGATCGCGGTGAGGAATCCGTCGAGCATTTCCAGGTCCATGCAGTCCTGCGGAACGACATTGGAGCCCAGGAAAGCCTCGAGCTCGTCGTAGTCGGCATCGCTTAAGGGTTCGTCGAGCTTGCTGGTTTCGGTCATGGACGCGCTTTTAGTCGCGCCGCTCGATACGCGGCGGGATGGCCATCATCGCGCCAGACGCCGCCGAAAGCAAATCGCCGTTCCCTGCTGCTCGGCGCAGAGCGTGCGCGGCATTGCAGGGCCGCCGCAAAGAGCAGCACCGCGCCCGACTGGTGCAGAGCCGCGAGCGGCAGCGGCACGACCAGCAGCAGGGTGGCGATGCCGAGCGTCACCTGTATGAGCAGCATCGCGAGCAGCAGGTGCGCGGCGCGGCGCGCCGCGGCCGGTAGCGCGGGCGTTGCCCGGATCCGCCACCACCAGATCGGCACCAACGCCAGGAGTGTCCAGGCGAGCAGCCGATGATCGAACTGAACCGTCGCCATGTTGTTGACGAAGTTCATGTACCAGGGACTCGAGCAACATGATTTCCGGCGGCACGACGTGGCCGTTCATGAGCGGAAAGGTGTTGTAGGCGAATCCCGCACGGATGCCGGCGACGAGGCCGCCGGAAAGTGCCATGAGGAAAATCAGTGCCGCAACGCGCCACCGCGGCGCGAAACGAGCGGTCTGATCCGGCGCATCGGCGCGTCCCGCCGGCTGCAGGAGCGTAAGCGCAGTCCAGAACATCGCCGCGAAGATCAGCAACGCGAGACCCAGATGCGCGGTGAGCCGGAGCTGCGACACGCGCGGGTCGTCGACCAGGCCGCTTTGCACCATGTACCAGCCCAATGCTCCCTGCAAAGCGCCGAGCAGCGAAAATAGCGAACAGCTTCGGCGCCAAACCGGGAGCGGACGGGAGTCTTCCGCGTGCCACGAACCACAGCAGCGGCACGATGAATACGAACGCCGACCAGGCGCCCGAGCAGGCGGTGGACATATTCCCACCCAGAAGATGCCTTTGAACGCGTCGATGCTCATGCCCCGATTCACCTGCCGGTACTCGGGCGTCGCTTGATATTTCGCAAACGCTTCGTTCCATTGCGACTCGGACAAGGGCGGCAGCGTGCCGACGATGGGCTGCCATTCGGTGATCGACAGGCCCGAATGCGTCAGGCGCGTCACGCCGCCGACCACGATCAACGCGAACACCAGCGCGCAGCAGACGAGAAGCCAGATCGCGACGGCGCGCGGATTGCCGCCGGTCGCCGCGGAAGCGGGTATGTCCGAAGGTGCGGCCAAACCGCCGGGCGTCCAGGAAGTCATCGGACTATCTTACTATCGACGCCGGGCCAAATACGGTGCGGCCATCGTGTTCAATGAACGCGGCCCTCCGATGTCATCGAGTGGGGACGCTCATGATGCAACATGTGCGCGGCAGGCGTCGTGAGCCCGAGCGCGGCAACGATGCCGACGATTGCGACGCCGGCCGCCATCTCCAGCAAGGTGTTGCGCCGCAGCCGCGCCAGCGCATTCCGGCTCGGCGTCCCGATCGATCGTTGGAGTTGCCGTGCGCGAGCTGCGGCGTCAGACGCAGGCGATTGATCGCCGCCAGGGTGACCATCAGCGCGAAGAGCAGAAGCTTCCACAGCAAGAGCCGGCCGTAGTCGCTGCCCAGCAGCGCCGGAACACTGCCAACGAGGTACCAGGCGTTGACCAGGCCGGTCACCGCCAACGTGCTCACACTGGCCGATCCCCAAGGTGGAAAACCGCCGCGTTACAGAGACTGCAAGCGCAAACGCTTCCGGACGCGCCACGCGCCCGGCGCGCTTGAGAAGGGAGATAAGTGCGGGAAGCGCACCGACCGAGGCGCCGGCCGCCAGCAGATGCACCGCGTCCGACGTCAGGTGAATATAGCGGTCGGCTCCCATGTCACCGGTAGCGTGGCCGGTCCACGCAAGCGTTGCCGCATAAGCGCCTGCGAGCAAGGTTCCGCCGATTTTCAGGATCGAGCCTGGTCGTCCAGGCTCCCGCCACGCGAACCACAGCGCCGCGCTCAACACGAGCGACAGCCCGAAGCGGACCAGCCAGATGCGACCGAAAAGCGTTTCCCCGACAACCACGTCGAGGGTCTGGCGGTTGAACGCGACCGCGATCGGCGTGCCGCTCATGCTGGCGGCCTCCAGCAGGAGCCACGCGATCGCCGACGCGATGCCGATGGCCACGCAGCAGCCCGCGACGCGAAAGAGTCTCCTGCTCGTGCTCGTCGCCGTCGGCGGATGCATCCTTCGAAACGCTCTGCAGGGCGGGCCCGACCACGACGGCAAAAACACGAACTCTCCGAACAGCCACAACACCGCGCCAAAATGAATCGCGCGGGTCAGCACCAGGAATTCGTTCATCGATCGCTCGGACGTGCGTTCATCGCAACCGGTTAAGGCACGACATCGAAAGTGAAATCGCCCTCGGTGACGTGCGTGTCGACCGAAAGCGCCCGCCACACCACGCGATACTGCCCGGGAGCGAGCTTCGGCAGCGAAACCTGCAGCAGCGCCGGGTTCGCGCGATCCACTTGCTTGTCCTGCTTGTCCACTTGCGTGCCGCTACGGTCCAGAACCTTTATCGCTGCTGAAGGCCGGCTCCAGCTCCTGCGTGAACCACAGTCGTACCTGCGCGGGCGACCCGTGAATCACGCTTCCGACGGCAGGCGTGGCGTGGTCCAGAAAAGCGTGCGCGCCGGCTTCGAGAAATCGCCACCATCACCAGCAGCAACGCAAACACGCACGCGAGACGTCCTTCATCGTCACTTTCCGAAGATCGGCTTGCCGATGGTCGTCGGGAACAGGTCGTCGAGGAAGAAATGAAGCTGCGCGATCCAGCCCACCCTGGATCCAGTCTGGTGGTTGATCGGCATCACCGCCTCGAGCCCCAGCTGCATGTATCTTCCCGCCCAGAGGATGCCGGGGTTCATCGTGCCAGTGGTCGGCCCGCGCGCCGCGGTCCAGAGGCGTCGTCAACACGAACTCCACGATGGGAATGAGCTGATTGAAGGTTCCCGCAATCCAACATCCTTGACGAACGCCTGCAGGTACGGAAGGCTGTATTCGATGCGCGAAGCCCAGGTTGAGCGATGTGCGGATGGCGCTCGACGTGACGGTGTCGCCGTCGTCGTTGAGCGAGCTGCTGCTCGCCCGGGACGGGATGCCGATGCCGACCGATCCGGTCAGCGCGAACGGGCGCAGGTACATTGCGCTGTCGGGCAAGTCGCCGAAGCCTTTGCCGAAGAACAGCGCCGGCGTCACGGTGCTGAACGACTCGGCGCCGACGCGCTTCGAGCCGCTGCTGCCGATGTCCCAGTCGACGCCCGCCGACAGGATCGTTTCGCGCTCGTCGTTCTGGTAGAACTTGTACTTGAAGCTCGCGGCGGCGATTGTCGAAGCCGCGCTGAGTGTCGCCGCCATCCGGCCGCAACTGCTTGTAGGCGGCGCCGAAGCCGACGCCCAGGTTTTCGGTGATGCGTTTCGACACGTCGGCGGAGAAGACGGTCTCCCGCGTTGCCGGCGCCTCGTCGCTTGCCGGTGTCTTGATCGTCGAAATCGTCGGCAGCGACAGCTCGTCGGCCACGAAGGGGTCCTCGGTCGTCAGTGTCGCGGGAAAGAATCGCTTTCCCGCGGTACCGTGCGCGAAAGCAGCATCGGCACGCTGGCAAGCGCGACGCCAGTGCCGCGGTGACGTCACGGACAGCGATAGATTTCGGTTTCGCATGATTTTTCTCAGTTATTTCACGCCGCGCGACACGATCTCGCCGATCATCCCGCCGCAGTAGACGGAAAACGTCAACGTCCATGCGCGGTGCTGGCTCCGGCTCCCATTGCCTCGACCCAGACCGATACCTCGACCGCGCCGGCGTTCTGGAATGTGAGCGTCATGGGAAACCTGTCGCCGACCTTGAGCGGCTGCCTCAACTCGCTCAGCATCACGTGGTAGCCGCCTGGCTTGAGCTGCAGCGTTTCGCCCGGTCTCGACTTCCAACGCCGGCGACGCCTCGCATCCTCATGACGCCCGCGTCGACGCTCATTTGTGTGCAGCTCGGCGACGCCGGCCATCGGCGTCGACACGCTGCAGCAGCCGATCGGACTGCGCGCCGGTGTTCTCGACCGTCACAAACGAACACCCGCCGGCTTTTGGCGCCCGGTGGCGTCGCGCGCGCAAACGGGTGATCGATCTTGAGCGACTCGACGCGCATAGTCGTGCGCCGATGCGGCGCCCGAACCGAACGCGCAGGCGAAGCAGCAATGCAGTGAAGATTTTCATGGACATTCTTTCCGGACCGAGCAACAGGACGACCGTGCGGCAAAGCACTGCCGCACGCTCGACGCCAAGACAGCCACGCGGACGTCTGTTCCGCGTGGCTCGTGGCGTTCAGCCGATCAGGAAGCTAGCGGGAGGTCCGCGCGAGGGCGGGAGGAGGACGGCCGTAGCTGCGGTTACGATGGGCGTGTCGCATGCGAGGAGCGATGCCCGCCGCATGCGCAAGCAGCACCGGAAGCGATGACAACGCTGGGCAAAACGGCCGCCGATGCCGACCCGGAGCAGTACGGCGCAATGCGACGAAGCCGTGCTTGGGAGAATACGGCCGCGGCAACGCCGGAGCGGAACCCGGCAGCGCCGTCGCATTGCGATTTGACCGAGCAGAAGTCGTCGAATCCCGGCCGCGGCGTCGCCGACGCATACGCGCCGAGCGGCGCAAGCAGGTGCGCCGCCAACGTGACCAGCACCACTCCGATGCGGAAACGAGATTTCATCTGACTTGGCATTGTACCGCGAGTCCCTTGACTGCACCCCGGCCCACGCCCACACTGATTCCCCGTCCATGACTGTCAGCCCGCGCCGAACAGTCAACGAGCGACACGGGCGAGTGCGCCTTGGTACCGCTGGTCGCGCTATGCACCCAGAGCCGAGCGATCCGAACGTAACAAGCGGCGGTCAGGGGAAGCACTATTCATGAAATCTTGTCGCGTCTTCCTCTGCTGCGTGCTGGCGTCACTTTGCGTTGCTGTCCGGCGGCGCATGGGCGCAAGTCGTCACCGAGTTCAGCGCCGGCATCACCGCTGGCGCGCAGCCCGGTGCGGCATCACGGCCGGCCCCGATGGCAACCTGTGGTTCACGGAACAATAGCGGCAACCGGATCGGGCGGATTACCCCGCTCGGCGTCGTCACCGAGTTCAGCGCCGGCATCACCGCCGGCGCGCACCCTACGGCATCACGGCCGGCCCCGATGGCAACCTGTGGTTCACGGAACTGGAACGGCAACCGGATCGGGCGGATTACCCCGCTCGGCGTCGTCACCGAGTTCAGCGCCGGCATCACCGCCGGTGCGAACCCTCACGGCATCACGGCCGGCCCCGATGGCAACCTGTGGTTCACGGAAACTAGCGGCGACCGGATCGGGCGGATTACCCCGCTCGGCGTCGTCACCGAGTTCAGCGCCGGCATCACCGCCGGTGCGCAGCCTTCGGGACATCACGGCCGGCCCCGATGGCAACCTGTGGTTCACGGAAATTAGCGGCAACCGGATCGGGCGGATTACCCCGCTCGGCGTCGTCACCGAGTTCAGCGCCGGCATCACCGCCGCTGCGCGGCCCTTACGGCATCACGGCTGGCCCCGATGGCAACCTGTGGTTCACGGAATCTAACGGCAACCGGATCGGGCGGATTACCCCGCTCGGCGTCGTCACCGAGTTCAGCGCCGGCATCACCGCCGGCGCGCGCCCTATCGGCATCACGGCCGGCCCCGATGGCAACCTGTGGTTCACGGAACTTAACGGCAACCGGATCGGGCGGATTACCCCGCTCGGCGTCGTCACCGAGTTCAGCGCCGGCATCACCGCCGGTGCGCGCCCATTCGGCATCACGGCCGGCCCCGATGGCAACCTGTGGTTCACGGAAAATAACGGCAACCGGATCGGGCGGATCACCACTGGGGCTGCCATCACGCCGCCCGCGAGCATGACCCACCCTCCAGCAATGGGCACTGTGGCTGCTCGGTTTGCTGATGCTGATCGTCACCGCCGGCGCTCCGTACCAGCCGCGCAAGAAAGATCAAGCGAACGCGCGAGGACGATAGTTACATCTCTCGCGACGTGTCACATTGCGAAGCGCGCGCAGCACGTCACATGACCGACTTTGTCCGCCATCGCCTTGACACCGGCGCTCCGCGCGCGGTTGGAATGCGTTTTTGGTTGCCTTTACCAGATGGTTCCCGCCCGCGCCAGTCTCGTTTCGCGAGAAGCGCGCGCATCAAGACCACTACCCGTTGGAGGAAACAATGCACGCATTTATTCGCGCCTTCGGGCGCTGCCTGGCCGTTGCAGGGCTTCTGTTCGCGTTCAATGCCGGCGCGCAGCAGACGATCACGCTGCACGGCGCCGTTCAGTTCAACGACGACCATGCGTTCACCAAGGCCCTCGTGAAATTCGAGGAGCTGGTCAAGCAGTACTACGGCAAGCCGATCAATTTCGTGCTGCACAAGAACAGCGAGCTGGGCCTCGAGAAGGACTACTTCGCCTTCATGAACCAGGGCATCTCGGTCGACTACGGCATCGTCTCGCCGGCGCACATGTCGACGTTCTCGAAGGCTGCGCCGTTCATCGATGCGCCGTTCCTGTTCCGCGACCTCGATCACTGGAACAAGGTGCTCGACGCCGACACGCTGAAGCCGGTGACCGACGAAGTCGCGCAAAGGCCGACGTCGCTGCTGATCGGCTTCGCCGGCGGCGGCACGCGCAACATCTTCGTCAACAAGCCGGTTCGCAACATGGCCGAGATGAAGGGCCTCAAGGTCCGCGTGCAGGGCGCGCCGATCTGGAGCAAGACGTTTGCCGCGGCCGGCATGTCGCCGACGGTCATCGCCTACGACGAGATCTACAACGCGATCCAGAACGGCGTGATCAGCGCCGGCGAAAACGAGGCCGCCGGCGTGGAGACGATGAAGTTCTACGAAGTCGGCCCGAACCTCTCGATGACCGAGCACGCCATCACCATCCGTCCGATCTGCTTCTCCGGCAAGACCTTCAAGAAGCTGCCTCCCGACCTTCAGGCCGCAATACTGAAGGCCGGCAAGGAGGCGGGCGCCTACGGACGCCAGATCGAGTCGAGCCAGGACACCGCCAAGCTCGAGGCGATGGAAAAGGCGGGCAAGCTCAAGCGCATCCCATTCACGGACCGCGCGGCGATTGAAAAAGGCGGTCGATCCCGGTGATGGCCGAGTACGCGAAGGAAATCGGCGCCGAGGCGATCTACAACAAGATCAATTCGATGTAACTAGCGACAGCGATCCGGCGGAGGCTCAAGCTCCCGCCGGATTCTTGTCTGTCGCAAAGCGGGCGAAGACATGCGCAAGTTCATCGACCGCCTATTACCGGCTGCTCGACTGGCTGCTGGCCGCCACGGTAGGGATTCTCATCGTGCCGGTGACCATGCAGATCATCGCGCGCTTCACGCAGCTGTTCCCGCATTGGATCTGGACCGAGGAGATGGCGCGGTTCCTGTTCATCTGGATGGTCATGCTGGGCGCCATGGTCGGCGTCCGCGACGCTTCGCATTTCGAAGTCGACGTGTGGCCCGAGCTGAAGCCGCAAGCGCGAACGCGCTGCTGCGCATCGTCTCCAACATCTTCGTCCTGGTTTTCGCGCTGGTCTTCATCTGGTACGGAATCAAGTTCGTGCAGTTCGGCTGGGACCAGAGCTCCGAGCTCGCGGAGATGCCGATGACCTGGATCTTCGTCGCCTGGCCGCTCGCGGGGTTCACCTGGGTGCTGTTCCTCGGCGAGTGGTTCATCAAGGACCTGCGGCTGATCTTTGCGGATCGGGTGAGTCCCCTGACGAACGTCGGGAAGCCTCGGCTGTGACCGGTGCCACGCTGACCCCGGCTGTCGCGGCGATGGTGGTTGTTCGGCGCGTTCTTCGTCTTCATGGTGCTGCGCGTCCCGGTCGCCTTCGCGCTCGGGCTCGCGTGCCTGCCGGTGCTCTTCATCGAGCCGCGGCTCTCGCCGATGGTCGTCTTCAACACGACGTTCAAGGCCTACAACTCGTTCATCCTGCTCGCGGTGCCGTTCTTCCTGCTCACCGCCAACCTGATGAACGTCGGCGGCATCACCGACCGCCTGGTTCGCCTGTCGCGAACGATGGTCGGCAACTTTCCCGGCGCGCTGGCGCAGATCAACGTGCTGCTGTCGGTGTTCTTCGCCGGCATCTCGGGCTCGTCGACGGCCGATGCCGCGAGCCAGGGCAAGATCTTCATCGAGGCGCAGGTCAAGGAAGGCTACGACCTCTCCTTCTCGATCGCGATCACCGCGGTCTCGGCCGTGCTGGCGGTGATCATTCCGCCGTCGATCCTGATGATCGTGTGGGGCGGCGTGCTGTCGGTGTCGATCGGTGCGCTTGTATCTCGCCGGCGTCATCCCGGGGCTCTTGATCGGCCTCGCGCAGATGGCCACCGTGCACGTCTACGCCAAGATCCGCAACTATCCGACCTACCCGCGCGCGACGCTTCAAGGAATTCGTGACGGCCGCCTTCATATCGGTCCCGGCGCTGTTCACGCCGTTCATCGTCGTCGGCGGCATCCTGCTCGGCTGGTTCACCGCCACGGAGTCCGCCGCGGCCGCCGTCCTGTACGCCGCGGTGCTGTCGATCTTCTTCTACCGCGAGATGGATCGGCATCATCTGTGGACCGCGCTGCTCGGAGACCGGCAAGCTCTCGGCCATCGCGCTGTTCTGCGTCGGCACGGCCTCGGTATTCGGCTGGCTGCTCGCCTATTTCCAGATCCCGAAGGCGCTGCTCGAAAACGTCACGTCGTGGGGCCTCGGCCTGATCGGCGTCGGCTTCTTCATCGCCTTCGTGTTCCTCGTCGTCGGCTGTTTCCTCGATGCGATTCCCGCCATCATCATCGTCGGCACCACGCTGCAGCCGCTCGCCGCGTCGGTGAACATGCATCCGGTGTCGTTCGCGATCATCGGGATCGTCTGCGCTCGCTTTCGGGCTGGTCACGCCGCCGTACGGGTTGTGCCTTATGATCTCCTGTGCGATCGCAAAGGTGCGGCTGCGCTACGCCCTCAAGGACACGATGATCATGCTGGTTCCGATGCTGCTCGTGCTGGCGATGCTGATCGTCTGGCCCGAGATCGCGTTGATCCTGCCGCGACTCGTGCGGCCGGAATTCCTGAAGTAGGAAACCGCCATGCTGGATACCCGACCTCTGTCCCCCGGCCTCGGCACCGGAGGCGTCGGGAGTCGACCTGTCGCAGCCGCTGTCCGATGCGGCGTTCGCCGACATCGAGCAGCACGTTCTTCGCGGGACAGGTCCTGGTGCTGCGCGACCAACACCTGACGCCTGCCCAATTCGTCGCGTTCGCGCGCCGCTTCGGTCCGCCCGAGCCGCACGTGATCGACCAGTTCCATCATCCGGCCGACCCCAACATCCTGATTCTGTCGAACCGGAAAAAGGATGGCCAGCCGGTCGGACTGGCCGATGCCGGTACCTACTTCCACACCGACTATTCCTATCTGCAGGTTCCGGCGCGTGCGACCATGCTTTATTCCATCGAAGTGCCCACGGCCGGTGGCAATACCGCTGTTCGCGAATCAGTACGCCGCCTACGATGGCCTGTCGGAATCGATGCGTCGACGCGTCGCTCCGCTGGTCGCGGTCCACCATTACGGCAACCGCAAGGAAGCCAACGACGCGAGCCGCATCGCGGCATCGCCGCTGACCGCGGAGCAAAAGCGAAGATGCCGCTGATCACGCATCCGCTGGTGCGCTCGCACCCGGTGACCGGACGCAAGGCGCTCTACGCGGTGTCGGGCAGCTCGTATGGCATCGTCGGCATGCCGGAAGACGAGGCGGTGACGCTGCTCGACGAGCTGGCCGCGCACGCGACGCAGCCGAAATACGTCTACAGCCTGGCCTATCGCGTCGGCGACGTGGTCATCTGGGACAACGCGTCGCTGCTGCACTCGGCGACGCTTACCGACCCGGATGATCCGCGAACGCTTGTGGCGGATCACCATCAAGGAAGCTTCGGCCAAGCTCGACGCGCTGGACGTTCTCGCGCCGACCTTCGTGATCCGGCTCGATGTAAGTCGGCGGCGCATCCAGGCTAGGTGTGAAATGCTGCGGACGGCAATTTGCAGTAAACTCCCGTTGACGCGATAGAAACGCCGGCCGCGCGGATCAGCTCGCGAACCATGCAACGCACTTCTCGCACTGTCTTTCTCACGTTCGTTTTCTCGCTGCTCATGCTCGGCATGCAGCTCGAGGAGCAGCGGCACGCGCTGCAGCATCTCGGCGACAGGCTGCATCGGCCGCACGAACAGGGCCTGCAGCTACCGCAGAGCGAGATCGCATGCGCCGAATGCAAGCTGCTCGCCGGAACGTCGAATGCAGTTGCCGGCGACGACGCTTCGACGCCGCCTGTCGTCGCGGCCAACGAACGCCTGCACGCACCGTTTTCGTCGCGTAGCGTCGACCCGCCCGCCTACTACTCCGAGCCGCGCTCCTCCCATCCTCCTCTAGCGTCCACTCGAGCGCGCCGCTTCTCGCGAGCGCGGTGTTCAATGGCTAGAAGGAGTTCGATCGTGTCCAAGTTCATTTTGGGTGTCCAGCGCATCGGCGCTGGCGCTGCTGCTGCCGATGCTTTGGTCAGAGCCGGTACTGGCAGCGAGCGATGCAGAGCTCGCGGAGATTCGCGAGCAGATCAGGCAGCTGAAGGGAAAGCTACGAAGCGCGGATTCAGGCGCTCGAGCAGAAGCTCAAGCAGGCCGAGGCTGTGGCACCTGCCGCCGCGCCGTCGCCTCCTGTCGCGGCGGCACCACCGGCGCCCTCCTCCGCATCCGGCATCGCGGCGTTCAACCCGGCGATTTCGGCGGTGCTGCAGGGAAGTTACGCCAACCTGTCGCAGGACCCGTCGAAGTTCGCGATCAGCGGCTTCGCGCCGGGCGGCGATATCGGCCCGGGGCGCCGCGGCTTTCAGCTCGGCGAATCCGAGCTCGGCGATCTCCGCCAGCGTCGACCACCTGTTCGCGGGCAACCTGATCGTCTCGCTCACGCCGGAGAACACCGTCTCGGTCGAGGAGGCGTACGGCATCTACACCGCGGCGCCGTACGGGCTGGTTCCGAAGTTCGGCCGCTTCTTTTCGGGGCTTGGCTACATGAACGAGCAGCATCAGCACGCGTGGGATTTCATCGACGCGCCGCTCGCGTATCAGGCCTTCCTCGGCGGCCAGTACGCGCAACGATGGGCTGCAGGTGAAATGGGTGGCGCCGACCGATCAATTTCTCGAGTTCGGCGCCGAAGTCGGCAACGGCGACAATTTCCCGGGCTCGATGCGCAACAAGAACGGTGCCGGCTCCGGCGTGATCTACGCCCACACCGGAGGCGATATCGGCGCCAGCCACAGCTGGCGTGCCGGCCTCTCGTATCTGCAGACGACGCGCGCAGGACCGCCAGTACTCTCAGCTCGACCTCGCCGGAAACGATGCACAAGTCGGCATTCAACGGGACCAGCCACGTCGCCATCGCCGATTTCGTCTGGAAATACGCGCCCAACGGCAACGCGCTGCACACCAACTTCAAGTTGCAGGGCGAATACTTCTGGCGCCGCGAAAACGGCGACTTCACTTATGACGTCGACGGCGCGCTGGGCCTGACCAACACCTCGGCGTACACGGCGCGGCAGAGCGGCTGGTACCTGCAGGGCGTCTACCAGTTCATGCCCTACTGGCGCGTCGGTGCGCGCTACGACCGGCTCGATCCGGGACACGTGGATTACGGAACCAATGCCGCTTACCTGGATGCGCCGGCATTCCATCCGGAGCGCTACACGCATGATGCTCGACTACACGCCGTCGGAATTCAGCCGCATCCGCCTGCAGTATCGGACAGAGCAAGACGCAGGCCGGCGTGACCGACAATCAGCTATTCGTGCAATACATCCTGACGCTGGGCGCGCACGGCGCGCACAAATTCTAGAGGAGCATGCGATGAGATCGCACTTGCAATGGCTGCTGGCAACGCTGGCAGTCGCGTCGGCGGCACCCGCGCTCGCGGCGCTCAACGTTTTCGCGACCGTGCCCGAATGGGGCGCGCTCACGCGAGGAGCTGGGCGGCGACAAGGTCAAGGTCTACACCGCCACCAACGCGCTGCAGGATCCGCATCACGTCGAGGCGAAGCCGAGCCTGATCGCGTCGTGCCCGCAGCGCCGATCTGGTCGTCGCGACCGGCGCCGAGCTCGAGATCGGCTGGCTGCCGCTGGTGACCCAGCAGGCGGGTAATCCCAAGGTGCAGCCGGGCAAGCCCGGCTACTTCGAGGCGGCGGCGTTCGTCCCGATGCTCGACAAAGCCGACGCGCCTCGATCGCGCCGAGGGCGACGTGCATCGCGGCGGGCGATCCGCACATCCAGACCGATCCGCGCAACATCGCGCGCGTCGCCGGACCGCTGTCGGCGACGCTGGCCGAGCTCGATCCCGCGAACGCCGCGTACTACCAGGCGCGCTACAAGGCGTTCGCCGAGCGCTGGACCGCGGCGATCGCGCGCTGGGAGACGGCAGGCCGCGCCGCTGAAAGGCGTCGCCGGTCGCTCGTCCAGCACAAGGCTTTCACTTATCTGATCGCCTGGCTCGGGCATGAAGGAGGTCGCCGCGCTCGAACCGAAGCCCGGCGTCGAGCCGACGACCGCGCATCTGTCCGACGTGCTGGCGACGTCGCAGCGCCAGCCGGCGAAGATGGTCGTTGCGCGCCGCTTACCAGAGCGACCGCGCATCGCAATGGATCGCCGAGCGCGCGAAGATCAACGTCGTCGTGCTGCCGTTCACCGTCGGCGGCGACGACGCCGCGAAGGATCTCTTCGGCCTGTTCGACGACACGATCCAGCGGCTGCTCAAGGGGGCGCAGTGAATCTCGAGCGCAGCCGAGCTTCTCGATTCTGCTGCCGGCGTTCGCCGCCGGCCTGCTGCGTCACGGCGACGCACGTGCCGCTCGGCATGCAGGTGCTCGCGCGCGGCATCGTCTTCATCGATCTCGCCATCGCGCAGATCGCGGGCTGCGGCGTGCTGCTCGCCGACCAGCTTGGGCTTCGAGGCCGAGGGCATCGCGGTGCAGATCGCCGCGCTCGCCGCGGCGCTCGGCGGCGCGCTGCTGCTGACGTGGACCGAGCGCATCTGGCCCGACGTGCAGGAAGCGGTCATCGGCGTGGTCTTCATCCTCGGCGCGACCGGCAGCGTGTTGCTGCTCGCCAGCAACGTGCACGGCAGCGAGCACTTGCGCGACCTCCTGGTCGGACAGATCCTCTGGGCGCAGCCGTCGCGGCTGCTGTGGGCAGCGCTGGTCTACGCGGTGATCCTCGTCGCTGTGGTTCGGGTGGAAGCGAGCGCCTCGGCCGCACCGGCTTCTACGTGCTGTTCGCGCTCGCGGTCACGGTGTCGGTGCAGCTCGTCGGTTTGTATCTGGTGTTCGCAACCCTGATCGTGCCGCCGCTCGCGACCGCGAAACATGACGCAGCCGGCGACTTGCGGCGGCGTGGGCGATAGGCGCGGCGGGCTATGCGGTGGGACTCGTAGTCGTCGACCGCGCTCGATCTTCCCAGCGGACCCGTTATCGTCTGGACGCTGGTGATCCTGGCGCTGGCGTCGTACGCGATCTTGTCCCGCAAATTCGCTGCTCCTTCCGCAACGCCACGATCCGCCGCACCTTCCGCAAAGCCACGATCTGCCACTACTTCCGCAACGCCGCGATCCCGCGCTGGAGGCCGTCGAGGGTGAGCGGAAACATCGCGCGGCCCGAGTATCTCCAGGACGATCTGCGTCGAGCGCGTGTAGCCCCACGAGCGCTCGGGCTCCGGGTTGAGCCAGATCGCGTGGCGATAGGTGCTCGATCAGTCGCTTGAGCCAGGCGGCGCCCGGCTCGTCGTTCATGTATTCGACGCTGCCGCCCGGCTGCATGAGCTCGTACGGGCTCATCGCCGCGTCGCCGACGAAGACCAGCCTCCAGTCGCGGCCCGTACTTGTGCAGCAGGTCGAAGGTCGCGATGCGCTCGTTGCGACGCCGGCGGTTGTCGCGCCAGACGTAATCGTAGACGCAGTTGTGGAAGTAGAAGTACTCGAGGTGGCGGAACTCGCTCTTCGCCGCCGAGAACAGCTCCTCGCACACCTGGACGTGCGGATCCATCGAGCCGCCGACGTCGAGGAAGAGCAGCACCTTGACCGCGATTGCGGCGCTCCGGCACGCAGGTGCAGATCGAGCCAGCCGGCGTTTTTCGCGGTGCCGTCGATCGTCGCCGTCGAGGTCGAGCTCCTCGGGCACGCCCTCGCGCGCGAAACGGCGCAGCCGCCGCAGCGCGATCTTGATGTTGCGGGTGTTGAGCTCGACCGAGTCGTCGAGATTGCGGAACGTCCGCTCGTCCCAGACCTTGATCGCGCTGCGGTTGCGCGCCTTTCCTGCCCGATGCGGATGCCCTCGGGATTGTAGCCGTACGCGCCGAACGGGCTCGTCCCCGCGGTGCCGATCCATTTCGAGCCGCCCTGGTGGCGGCCGCGCTGCTCCTCGAGGCGCTGCTTTAAGCGTCTCCATCAGCTTGTCCCAGCCGCCGAGCGCCTTGACGAGCGCCTTGTCTTCGTCTGACAGGTTGCCTTCGATCATCTTGCGGATCCACTCTTCCGGAATCTCCGGCACGGATGTCGAACACGCTGTCGACGCCTTTGAAATAGGCGCCGAACGCGAGATTGAAGCGGTCGTACAGCGCCTCGTCCTTGACCATGCAGGTGCGCGCGAGGAAGTAGAAGTCGTCGATGCTGCTCGAGACGACGTCGTGCTTGAGCGCGTCGAGCAGCGTCAGGAACTCGCGCGTGGAGACCGGCAGCTTCGCGGCCTTGAGGTGGAGAAAGAAATCGACGAGCATCGCGAACGCAGGTCGGACGATTACCGCGGGCGCTCGAGCTGATAACGCAGGTGCTGCTTCACCGCCGGCCATTCGCCGTCGATGATGCTGAACACGACCGTGTCGCGTTTCGAGCCGTCGGCCGACAACTGATGATTGCGCAACACGCCGTCCTGCTTCGCGCCGAGCCGCGCGATCGCGGTGCGCGAGGCATGATTGAACCAGTGCGTGCGAAACTCGACCGCGATGCACCGAAGCTTCTCGAACGCGTGGGTCAGGAGCAGCAGCTTGCACTCGGTGTTGATGGGGCCGCGCTGCACGCGCTTCGGAGTACCAGGTATGCCCGATCTCCAGGCGGCGGTTCGTCGCGTCGACGTTGAAGTAACGCGTGCAGCCGACGATCTCGCCGGACGGTTTCTCGCGGACGACGAACGGCATCGCGCCCAGACGCTCGCGCATGTCGAGCGCGGTGGCGATGTATTCCGCCATTTTCTCCGGCGGTGCGATCGACGTGTACCACAGCCGCCACAGCTCGCCGTCGGCCGCCGCACGAGGAGCGCCTCGCTCGTGCTCCCGTCCGAGCGGCTCGATGCTGGCGTGATCGCCGGTCAGCGTTACGGGCTCGACGAAGCGCACGACTATCGTCCCGCTGCGCGCCATGAAAGCGACCCTCTCGAACAGATGCACGTCCTGCTCGTTCTTGAGCAAGCGCGCCGTGCAGCGGCGGAATGATCACCTTCTTGTCCGAGCTCTTGCAGCGCCTCCGGCGGAATGTCCTCGGCGAGCAGCAGCTTCAGCCAGTCGAGGAGCTCGGAGGTCGACGGCTTCTTCTTCAGTCCGGGCACGTCGCGCAGCTCGAAGAAGACTTCGAGCGCCTCCTGCGAGCAGCGCTCTTCTTCAGGCCCGGAAAGTGAACGTCGACGATGCGCGTCATCGTCTCCCTGTCCGGAAAACGGATGTAGTGGAAGAAGCAGCGGCGCAGGAACGCGTCCGGCAGCTCCTTTTCGTTGTTGCTGGTGATGACCACCAGCGGACGATGGCGCGCGCGGATCGTCTGCTGCGTCTCGTAGACGTAGAACTCCATCCGGTCGAGCTCGCGCAGGAGATCGTTGGGGAACTCGATGTCGGCCTTGTCGACCTCGTCGATCAGCACGACCGCGGGCGTAGCCGATTCGAACGCCTCCCAGAGCACGCCGCGCTTGATGTAGTGCGCGATGTCGCCGACGTGCGCGTCGCCGAGCTGCGAGTCGCGCAGCCGCGACACGGCGTCGTATTCGTAGAGACCCTGCTGCGCCTTGGTCGTCGACTTGATGTGCCACTGCAGCAGCGGCCGGCCGAGCGCGCGCGCGACTTCCTCGGCGAGCATCGTCTTGCCGGTGCCCGGCTCGCCCTTGACCAGCAGCGGCCGCTCGAGCGTGACCGCGGCATTGACCGCCAGCATCAGGTCGGGCGTGGCGATGTAGGTGTCGGTGCCTTCGAATCGCATCGATAGTCCCTCAAATACTGTGATTGCCAGGATCCCAACTACGCGAACATCTTATCTCAATGCATACTGCGCGAGCCAGAGCACCACCATGCCGACAACGATGGTAAGCGTCGTGCTTTGCCGCCAAGCGGCCACGGCAAGCGCCGCCACTGCCGCGATGAGCTTGGCGTTTCCGAAGTCGAGCCGGAGCACGCCCGGCGCCACGAAAACGACCGCGGGAACGACGATCGCGGTCAGCATCGCAGCCGGCACGTGCTTCAGCGCGCGGCCGAGCAGCGGCGGCATGTCGCGACGCGCGAAGAGCGCAATGAACGAAAGCCGCGCGACATAGTTGATCGCGCCCACGGCGACAATCGCCAGCCAGATCGTCGTCTCCTTACTCATGCTGTCCACGGAACGTGTCGGCGATGACGCCGGCGGCGATCCCGATCAGGCCGGCGCAGATCAACGACAGGCGCATCGGCATGTCATCGAGTGCGATCGCGCGCTACACCGGCCACGACAACGACCAGCAGACTGACGCGGTCGCGCAACAGCGGCGCCAGTATCGCGAGGAAGCACAAGGGCACGACAAACTCGAGCTGCCACGAGCGCCGGGATCACTTGTCCGACGAGGATGCCGGCGAGCGTGGCAAGCTGCCAGACGACCCAGAGCAGCACGCCTCCGCCGAGAAAATAGGACGCGTTGGCGCGCAGGTCACCCGATTCACGAAAGCGCTGGATGGTGCCCGCGAAGGCCTGATCGGTGAGGACGAACGACAGAATATTGCGCCAGCGGTGATCGAGCGGCCGCAGATAAGGTGCCATCGCCGCGCTGTAGACCAGAAACCGCAGGCCCACCACCAGACAGGACAGGACGATCACCAGCAGCGGCGCTCCGGCCGAGAGCAGTTGCGCGGCGACGATCTGCGCCGCGCCGCTGAACATGATCGCCGACATTGCCAGCGCCGCGAGCGGCGAGGCGCCGGCGGAAACCGCGGCGATACCGCAGACCATGCCGAACGGGACGATGCCGATCAGCACCGGCGTCATGTCGCGGACGCCTTCGAAGAAAGCGGGTCGGGAAAAGTGCGGGCGCATCGGGAATCGGACAAAAGAAAGGGAGGGTGCGCAACCTCCTGAACAGGGCAATTATAATCCTGCGATCAGCCCCTGGAGACCACCTTATGGATTTGCCCGTCAATCAGTTCAAGCGCGCCATCGCCTCGGGCAAGACGCCCATCGGCGCATGGCTGATGAGCGCAGCACCTTCGACCGCCGAAGCGCTGGGGTCGGTGGGCTTCGACTTTCTCGTCGTCGACATGGAGCACACGCCGATCGACACGCCGCAAATGATCGGCATCCTGCAGGCAATCGCCGGAACGCCGGCGCAAGCAATCGTGCGCCCGCCGTGGAACGACATGGTGATGGTCAAGCGGGCGATGGACGCCGGTGCGCAGACGCTGCTCTTTCCGTTCGTGCAAAACGCGGACGAAGCGAAGCGCGCGGTCGCATCGACCCGTTATCCGCCCGACGGCGTGCGCGGCGTCGCCGGGACCCATCGCGGCAGCCGCTACGGCACGATACCGAATTACCTCAAGCGCGCCAACGAGGAAGTGTGCGTCATCGTGCAGATCGAAACCGTGCCGGCATTCGATCAGCTTCAGGCGATCGCCGCCGTTCCGGGCGTGGATTCGATTTTCATCGGCCCGGGAGATCTGTCGGCGTCGATGGGTTTCCTTGGCGACATCGGCAACGCCGCGGTTCAGGACAAGCTGAAGGAAGGCGCGCAGGCATGCAAGCGGCTGGGTAAACCGTCGGGCATCATCGGCATGAATCCGGACATGGCGGGCAAATTCATCGAGTACGGCTTTTCATGGGTCGCGGTCGGCTCCGATATGGGGTACGTGGTCAGCCGCGGGCAGGAATATCTCGCGAAAATGCGTGAATACGCGTCCGCCGCACCGATGAAGTCGCGAAGCGCGGATTAGTGGCTCGTAGCTAGCAACGGAGCCGATGGCGTGACCGAGACCGTCGAGCTCTCCGCCGGCTCGGCACGCGTCGTCATCGCGCCGGCTGTCGGCGGCTCGATCGCGGCGTTTGAGTGCGGCGGCCAGGCGATTCTGCGACCAACGCCTTCGAGGGCGCTCACCGAGGGTGCGGTGAGAGATTTCGCCTGCTTTCCGCTCATTCCTTTTTCCAATCGTATCGCCGATGCGACGCTGCATTGGGCGGGCCGCGAATACGCACTGACGCGCTACGTCGATGCCGAGCCGCACGCGATACACGGCAACGGCTGGCAGCGGACGTGGAGCGTAACGCGACGCGAGGCCTCGCGTCTGGCGATCGAGCTCGAGCACGACGCGACCGGAGTGCGAGCGCGCGAGTGGCCCTTTCCCTATCGCGCGCGGCAGCGGTTCGACCTCGTTGTCGATGCGTCGGCGGTCAGGCTGGAGCTCGGACTCGAGATCGAGAATACCGGCGGCCAGCCGTTCCCTTCGGCCTGGGATGGCATCCCTATTTCCATCGCGACGAAAAGACCGAGCTCGGTTTCGCGGCGCGCGGCGTCTGGCACACCGATGCTTCGCGCCTGCCGGCACGGTTCGACGCGGTACCGCCGAAGTGGAATTTCGATCCGCCGCGTCCCATCGGTGCCAGCGTCATCGATAACTGCTTTGCCGGCTGGCGGCGGCCGGTGACCGTGCGCTGGCCGGCGCGCAAGCTCACCGCGGAAATTGCGGCCGATCCCGCCTGCGACTACCTGGTCGTGTTCGTTCCCTCGGACAAGTCCGGTGGCAGGTCGTTTTTCGCGATTGAACCCGTGACTCACATGACCGATGCATTCAACCGCACCGGCACAGATGGCCGATACAGGCACCCGCGTGCTCGCGCCGGGCGCATGCTTTTCTTGTACGATGAGCATCTTGGTTGCGCGGGACAGTTGACCCTGCCGATGGAATCTCGCTTTGCATGCATGCTCGACGTCAAGGCCAGTCTGGGCGAGTGTCCGGTATGGTCGGTCGACGAGCAGGCGCTGTATTGGGTCGACATCAACGCGCCGTCGCTCAACCGCTTCGACCCCGCCCGCGGCACCAATAGCGCGTGGCCGATGCCGCAGGCTATCGGATGTTTCGCCTTTCGCGCCGCGCGGCAGGTTCGTCGCCGCGCTGCGTGACGGAATCTGGTTTGTCGATCGGCAAGGCGCGCTCGAGCGCAAGATCGCGGCCGCGCCGTATGACCCGGCGCATCACCGCTTCAATGACGGCCGCGCCGATGCGCGAGGACGATTCTGGGCGGGAAGCATGAACGAGCAGCGGGATGCCAACAGCGCGCGGCTGTATCGCCTGTCATCGAATCTCGAGCTCGCCCCCGTGCTGGACGACATGATGATCTCGAACGGGCTCGCCTGGAGCCCGGACGGCCGCACCATGTATCACGCCGACACGCCGGCGCGCATCGGTCAGGGCGTACGACTTCGATAGCGCGAGCGGCACTCCGGCCAACGGCCGCGTGTTCGCCCATTTCGACGGCGAAACCGATCGGCCCGACGGCGCGGCGGTGGACAGCGAGGGTTGCTACTGGTGCGCTTTTATGGCGGCGCCAAAGTCGTTCGGCTCTCGCCGCAGGGACGGCTGCTGGCTGAATATGCCGTCCCTGCGATGTGTCCGACGATGTGCGCGTTTGGCGGCGGCGACCTGCGCACGCCTCTATGTGACGACCGCGCGTCAGAAGCGCGAGGCCGATGAGCTCGCCCGGCTTCCCGAATCGGGTGGGATTTTCGCCATGAGAGTCGACGTCGCCGGGCCTGCCCGAGCCGAAGTTCGCCGGCTGAAGCACGATCTAGCCGACCACCGAGATCCCATGCAGCTCGATACGACCGCCTTCATTCGGCTCGACGCGCCCAACAGTCTCGGCGCGACCGCTTCCGGCGCCGCTTTCGCCACCAACACCGGCGACATCCTCGAAGTCGGCGTGTTTCGGGCCCGGCACCGTTCCGGCTCAGCGTCGGTCCCAATACCCGTCCCGACTACGGACTGGTCCTCGGCCGCGCGCAGCGCTGCGACGTGGCGCAGCCCGCACCGGGCGTCTGGACGTTCACGTTCCGGCAACGCGCGTCTGGAAATCGACGGGCGAGCCGCTGTCGATCCAGCTGTTTCAGGACGAGCAGCGGAGCCTCGCCTCGATCACCGATGAGCACTTCCGCGGTTTCACGCGCCTGCCGGTGATCGGCCGCGCGCGCACGCGGCCAGCAATGGCTCGCCGCCTTCGCGCTTGGCTCCGGCGAGCCGGTGTACGGGCTGGGCGAGAAATTCGGACCGCTCAACAAGCGCGGCCAATTGATCGAGTCGCAGGTGGAAGATGCGCTTGGCGTCAACACCGGGCTTTCGTACAAGAATGTGCCGTTCTGCTGGAGTCCGGGCACGGGCAGGGCGGCGTGGGGCATCTTCGTCAACACCCCGGACGGGTCACGCACGGCGTCGGGCTATCCGGATTGGTCGCACCGTTCCTATTGCGACCGTCGTCGACGATGAGGCTCTCGACCTGTTCCTGATTTCCGGTCGCGATCCGGCGGAGGTGCTCGATCACTACACGCAGCTCACCGGTCGCGCGCCGGATGTCCCGCTGTGGGGACTGGGGCTCTGGGTCTCGAAAGCCTACTATCGAACGCGCCGAGGAAGCGGTCGCAGTCGCCGGCAAGCTTCGCGCCCGCCGCATTCCCTGCGACGTGCTGACCTTCGACGGCCGCGCGGCATGGGATGTGCAGACGCGTTTCGACTTTCACTGGGACCCGCAGCGTTATCCGAGATCCGCCGTCAGTGCTGGCCAGGATCAAAGCGAGCTGCGCTCAAGGTGTGCGTGTGGGAGTATCCGTACGTGTCCATCCACTCGCCGCTATTCCGGGAGCTCGCGAACAGGCAGTACCTGCTGAAGACCGTGGACGGTGATCCGTATGTCTTCGGCTGGGACACCTCGCCGGAGACCTCGCCCTTCGGCGACGTGCTCACCTCGCTGCCGGAAAGCGGGCATCGTCGACTTCACCAATCCCGCCGCCTACGCGCTGGTGGCGCGACGCGCATCGAGCGTTGTTCGAGGCCGGCGTCGACGTCATCAAGAGCGACTTCGGCGAGCACGTTCCCGACGATGCGGTCGCGTTCAACGGCGACTCGCGGCGAGCGCCTGCACAACGTCTATCCCTTGCTGTACAACCGCTGCGTCTACGAGGCGACTAAGAAATTCGGCAGCCAGCAAACGCCGCCCGATGGTCTGGGCGCCGCGCCGGCTGGACCGGCAGCCAGCGCTATCCGATCCAGTGGGGCGGCGATCCGCAGAGCGACTGGGAAGGGCTTGCCGCGAGCATCCGCGGCGGGCTTTCGTGGGGCATGAGCGGCGTGCCCTATCACGCCAGCGACATCGGCGGCTTCTACGGTTCGGTCCAGCCTTCGGCGGAGCTGTACCTGCGCTGGCTGCAGATGAGCGTGTTCAGCTCGCACATGCGCGTGCACGGCATCGGCGCCCGGGAGCCATGGGCATTCGGCGAGGAGAACCGAAGCGATCGCGCGGCAGTGGATCGAATTCCGTTACCGGTTGCTGCCCTATCTGAGGAGCGTGATCGCGCAGGCCATCGCGACCGGGCTGCCGGTGCTGCGGGCGATGCCGCTCGCCTTCCCGGCAAACGCGCTGACGCGAACCTACGAAACGCAGTTCATGTGCGGCGACGCGCTGCTGGTCGCGCCTGATCGTCGCCGCCGGCGGCGAGGTCGAGGTCGCGCTGCCTCCCGGCGCATGGTACGACCTGTCGAGCCGGCAGCGCCTTGCCGGCCGACAGGTGATCCGCTATCGCGCGACGCTGGACCGCTTCCCGGTGTTCGGACGCGAGGGCTACGCGCTACCGCTCGGGCCGGTCGTGCAGCACACCGGCGAGATCGACCTTGCCAAGCCACTCGACGCGCTGTGGCTGTTCGGCGCACCGTCACGCCCGCTCGAAGGTTACACGCAGGCACGGATAGCTCTCGCTCGAGACGGGGACGCGCACGAGTGTCCGCGACACCGGATATCAAGGTGGAGGTCTTCGGCGACGGAGCCGACATTTCGGTCGAGCCGCTGACCTGACCCTTCCGCGATGAACGCGAACACGCACCATCGCCGTCACCCTGGGCGAGCCCGCGGGCATCGGCCCCGACCTCTGCGTGCGGCTTGCCGAGCGCCGGTGGCCGACGCGTCTGATCGGCATCGGCGATATCGAGCTGTTGCGCGATCGCGCCCGACGGCTCCGTGCGGGAGTGCGCATCGTGCCGTATATCCGCGGGCGCGACGCCGCGCCGGGAACCTTCGAGGTGGCGCATTTTCCCTCGCCGCACCCGCCGTTCCCGGACAACTGAACCCGTCCAATGCCAAGGCGGTGCTCGCAACGCTGGATGCCGCGCTGACCGGATGTCTCGCCGGCGAATTCTCCGCCATGGTCACCGCGCCGGTGCAAAAGAGCGTGATCAACGACGCCGGCATTCGCGTTCAGCGGCCACACCGAGTTTCTGGCCGAGCGGACCGGCGCCACGGTGGTCATGTTGCTGGTCGGAGCCACGGCGCATGGCCCGTTGCGCGTAGCCTTGGCGACCACGCACCTGCCGCTGTACGCGGTGCCGGCGGCGATCACCGAAGCATTGCTGACGCGAACGGTGCGCATCGTCGCCGACGAGCTCCGGACTAAGTTCCGTATTGCCAAGCCGCGCATCGCGGTGTGCGGACTCAATCCTCACGCCGGCGAGGGCGGGTATCTCGGCCGCGAGGAAATCGAGATCATCGCACCGGCGCTGAAGGCGCTTCGTGCGCAAGGCATCGACGTGTCAGGGCCGCTGCCCGCGGACACGGTTTTCGTTCCGGCCAACGCGAGCGGATTCGATTGCGTGATCGCGATGTACCACGATCAAGGGCTTCCGGTGCTCAAGCACGCGAGCTTCGGCCACGGCGTCAACGTGACGCTCGGACTTCCGATCGTGCGCACGTCGGTCGATCATGGCACCGCGCTCGACCTTGCCGCGGACGGCGCCGGCGCGCGCAGCGCCGATCCGGGATCGTTGTTCGCGGCGGTGGAGCTGGCCATCGAGCTTACGCAAAGCGCGCCGATGATCCGCCCGTGACCCGCGTGTGATTCCTGCCCGCCATCCGCCGCGCAAACGCTTTGGCCAGAACTTTCTCGTCGATCGCCACTACGTCGAGCGCATCATTGCCGCGGTCGATCCCGCGCCCGACGACAACGTGGTGGAGATCGGTCCCGGGCTCGGTGCGCTGACACGGCCGCTGCTCGATCGGGTCAAGCGGCTCACCGTCATCGAAATCGATCGCGATCTCGCCGCCCGCTTGAGCGACGAGTTCACTCCCGATCGGCTGCGGATGCACAACGTCGACGCGCTCACGTTCGACTTCGCGACGCTCGGGGAGGAGTTGCGCGTCATCGGCAACCTGCCCTACAACATTTCGTCGCCGATGTTGTTCCACCTCGCGCACTACGAGGCGAACTTGCGCGACATGACGGTGATGTTGCAGCGGGAAGTCGTGCAGCGCATGGCCGCCGCGCCGGCGACGCCGGATTACGGCAGACTGTCGGTGATGCTGCAGACCCGCTTCAAGATCGAGCGCCTGTTCATCGTGCCGCCGGGCGCGTTCCGGCCGACGCCTCTGGTCGATTCGGCGATCGCGCGCCTGACGCCGCTCAAGCGCGGGCGGCCGAAAATCGACGACGAGGCGCTTTTCGCGCGCGTCGTCGCCGCCGCGTTCGGGCAGCGTCGCAAGACGCTGAAGAATGCGCTCAAATTGCTGGCGACCGCGGAAGAGCTCGAGCGCGAGGGCATCGCCCCAGGCGCACGCGGCGAAACGCTCGCCGTTACCGACTTTGTCCGGCTCGCCAACGCGCTCGCGCCGGACGCCCTAGCTAACCCCATTTGCTGTCGGGCCTGCGTGTCGGCGCCTCGATACGCACCAGCTTCTTGCGTCCGGACTCGCCGCGCAGAAGTGTGACATTGCGCTGTGCCACTCCAAAGGCATCCGCCAGAAAGGCGCGCAGCACCGCGTTGGCCTTGCCGTCGACCGGAGGCGCCGCCAGCGCAATCTTCAGGCGCGCCTCGTTGCCGTCGCCATAAATACCGACGACGGCGGTGGACTTTGCGCCTGGCTGCGCCTGGATTTGCAGCGTCAGAGAGCCGTCGTCGGCGTCGCGCCGCCACGCCGGCGCCGTCACTGGAAGAGCTGCGCGAGGCTCTGTTCCAGCCACGCCACCGGCAGGATGAGCGCGAGTTGTGCCAGCACGATCACGATCAAGGGCGAGAGATCGAGCGATCCGCCCAAGGGCGGGATCACCCGCCGGATCGGAGCGAGAACGCGAAAGGTGAGCGCGTTGAGTACGCCGGCTAGCGGGCCGTCGGGCGCGACCCAGGACAGAATCGCCTGAAGGAATACCGCAGCGATCAGGATCCACAACGACGCCCTGAGCAACTCGATGATCGCAAGTATCATCAGGTAGCCGGCAAGGGTGGCCGTCATTTCCGCGCCTCCACCGCCGCGAGTGCCGCGAGCCAGAGCACCTGTCCGAGCCAGGCAAAGAAGAGCGACGCCCAGTCGTAACCGCCAAAACCGGGCAGGAGCCTCCGCAGCGGCTTGACCGCCCAGTCGGTGAGCGCCGTGACCGCCTGACCGATGGGATTCTTGAACGGCGCTCGCAGCCATTGCATGATGAACCGCAGCAGCGCGGCGTAGACGAGGAAGCCAAACGCCACATCGATCAGAAAGCGCAGCGCCTGGTTCAGCATGGGCTGCCGCTCAACTTTCGCTGCCGAAGAGATCGCCGAGCTCGCCAGCGCGCGCAGCGCCGCTTTTGCCGCCGCGGCCACGGCAGCCTTGACTCCAGCCTCCTCGAGCGCGGCGATGCCGCGCTCGGTCGTGCCGCCCTTGGACGTCACCTGGGCACGCAGCAGCAACGGCTCGGAATCGCTTTGTTCTGCCAGACGGATCGCGCCCGAAAACGTCGCCAGCGCAAGACGTCTTGCCTCGGCGCCGCCAAAGCCAAGCTCGCGAGCCGCGTCTTCGAGCGCTTCCAGAAAGTAGAAAACGTAGGCAGGACCGCTGCCGGAGATTGCCGTCACCGCATCCAGGTCGCTTTCGCGCTCGCACCACAGCGTGCCGCCGACCGCTTCCATCACCGCCGAGGCGCGCGCGCGGCCCTCGGCATCCACGCCGGAAAGCGCGTACAGCCCGGTGATCCCGGCGCCGATCATGGCCGGGGTGTTCGGCATCGCGCGCACCAGGCGCCGATACCCCAGAAGCCAGCGCGACAGGTCGGCGAGCCGGATACCCGCGGCAATGGTGATCACGACCTGACGCTTGAGCAGTGTCGCCAGCTCGCGCGACGCGACGCGCACGTTTTGAGGTTTGATCGCCAGAACGATGATCTCGGCGTGGGCCACCGCCGGCGGCTCGACGGCCGCGAACGTTGCCACTCCGAAGCGAGCGGCGATCGTCGAGCGCGCATCGGCGCTCGGGTCGACGACGGTGAAGGCGTTCGACGCGACTGCCGCGCGCCACCAGGCCGCCGATGAGCGCCCGCGCCATGTTGCCGCCGCCGATGAAGGCAATGTTCAGGTTTCACTCCCGGTGGCCCGGTTCGGTGCTGAATCTTCGAAGCGTCAATGCAATTCGCTGGCGCCGTCCGGACCGCGCGGCCCGAACAGCGCGCTGCCGATCCGCAGCTGCGTCGCGCCTTCGGCAATGGCCAATTCGAAGTCCGACGACATTCCCATCGACAGCGTGTCGAGCGCAAGGCCTTCGCCGCGTCCGGCATCATACAGCTCGCGCAGGAGGTGAAATTGAGCTCGCACGCGCGCCGCTGTCGTCGGCAGCTTGCGCAATACCCATGAATCCGCGCAGCGCGAGTCCCGGCATCCGCCGTACTTCGCGCGCCAGCGACAGCGCCATCGATGGAATAACCCCGTGCTTCGTGGCCTCGCCGCTGATGTTGACCTGGATGCATACGTTGAGCGGAGGCAGCTCGGCGCCGCGCGCCGTCGAAGGCGCTGCGCGATCTGCTGCCGATCGATCGTCTCGACCCAGGCGAAGCTCTCCACCGCGGCGCGTGCCTTGTTGCTCTGTAGGGGGCCGATCAAATGCCATTCGATGCCAGGGAGCCCGGCCAGCGCGTCGATCTTGGCTATTGCCTCCTGGACGTAGTTCTCGCCGAATGCGCGTTGTCCGAGCGCGTAGGCGTTCCGGACCGTCTGGATGGGAAAACTCTTGCTTACCGCCAGAACTCGAATCGAGGCCGGGTCGCGATGGGCGGATTTGGCGGCCGCGACGATCCGTAAGCGAATGTCTTGCCACGCCTTCTCGTCTGGGCTCATAATCGAATGACGCCGGCATAGGGTTTGGAAGTTGTTGGCCACAAGTCGAGATTTGTCTACCGGCACGCCGGTTGGCCCAATCTCCCGCCAGCACCCTCCGTGGCCCGACGTGGGCATTGGGATTATAAATGGACATTGCCGAACTGCTCGCTTTCGCGGTCAAGAACAAGGCCTCCGACCTGCACCTGTCGTCGGGCCTGCCGCCGATGATCCGGGTGCATGGCGACATCCGGCGCATCAACCTGCCGCCGATGGAGCACGAGGACGTGCACGCCATGGTGTACGACATCATGAGCGACGCGCAGCGCAAGGCCTACGAGGAGATGCTCGAATGCGACTTCTCGTTCGGCATCCCGAATCTCGCGCGCTTCCGCGTCAACGCCTTCAATCAGCAACGCGGCGCCGCGGTCGCGTTCCGTACCATTCCGTCCAAGGTGCTGTCGCTGGAGGAGCTGGCCGCGCCCAAGGTGTTCGCCGAGATGACCAACCGCCCGCGCGGGCTGATCCTGGTGACCGGGCCGACCGGATCGGGCAAGTCGACCACGCTGGCGGCGATGATCAACCACGTCAACGAGAACGAGTACGGCCACATCCTCGCGATCGAGGATCCGATCGAGTTTCTGCACGAATCGAAGAAGTGCCTGATCAACCAGCGCGAGGTCGGGCCGCACACGCTGTCGTTCGCCAATGCGCTGCGCGCCGCGCTGCGCGAGGACCCCGACTACATCCTGGTCGGCGAAATGCGCGACCTGGAAACGATCCGGCTGGCGCTGACCGCCGCCGAGACGGGCCACCTGGTGTTCGCGACGCTGCACACCAGCTCCGCGGCCAAGACCATCGACCGGATCATCGACGTCTTCCCGGCTGCGGAAAAGGACATGGTGCGGGCGATGCTGTCGGAGTCGCTGGTGTCGGTGATCTCGCAGACGCTGCTCAAGACCAAGGACCAGCAGGGCCGCATCGCGGCGCACGAAATCATGATCGCGCACGCCGGCGATCCGCAACCTGATCCGCGAGAACAAGGTCGCGCAGATGTATTCGTCGATCCAGACCAGTCAGGCGGCCGGGATGCAGACGCTGGATCAGTGCCTGACCGAAATGGTTCGCCGCAACCAGATTGCCATTGTCCGAGGCGCGCAATCGAGCGGTCAACAAGGATCTGTTCGGCGGCTAACGATTCTGGAGATCACTTCATGGAACGCGAAACGCGCCACTAAATTCATCCACGAGCTGCTCGAGCTCCTGGTCAAGCAGAAGGGCTCGGACCTCTTCATCACCGGCGGCTTTCCTCCGGCGGTGAAGATCGACGGCAAGATCGCGCCGGTGTCGAAGTCGACGCTGACGCCGCAGCATACGATCGAGATCGTGCGCAGCGTCATGAACGACAAGCAGGCGGCGGAGTTCGAGTCGACCAAGGAGTGCAACTTCGCGATCAGCCCGCCGGGCATCGGCCGCTTCCGCTGCAACGCGTTCGTGCAGCATGGGGCGCGTGGGCATGGTGCATGCGGACCATCAACACCACGATACCCACGTTCGATGAGCTGAGCCTGCCGCCGGTGCTCAAGGACATCTGCATGAGCAAGCGCGGGATCATGATGTTCGTCGGCGCGACCGGCGCCGGCAAGTCGACGTCGATGGCGGCGCTGCTCGGCTATCGCAACGAGAACAGCTACGGGCACATCATCACCATCGAGGACCCGATCGAGTTCGTCCACGAGCACAAGAACTGCATCATTACCCAGCGCGAAGTCGGGGTCGACACCGAGGGCTGGTCGATCGCGCTCAAGAACTCGCTGCGCCAGGCGCCGGACGTCATTCTGATCGGCGAAGTTCGCGACCGCGAGACGATGGACTATGCCATCGCCTTCGCCGAAACCGGTCACCTTTGCCTGGCGACGCTGCACGCGAACAGCACCAACCAGGCGCTCGACCGGATCATCAACTTCTTCCCGGAAGAGCGCCGCGCGCAATTGCTGATGGACTTGTCGCTCAATATTCGCGCTTTCGTCGCGCAACGGCTGATCGCGCGCCGCGACGGCCGCGGGCGCGTCCCGGCGGTCGAGGTGATGCTCAACTCGCCGCTGATCTCCGACCTGGTCTTCAAGGGCGACGTCTCGGGCATCAAGGAAATCATGAAGAAATCGCGCGAGCTCGGCATGCAGACCTTCGACCAGGCGCTGTTCGACCTGTACGAGGCGGGGCTCATCAGCTACGAGGACGCGCTGCGCAACGCCGATTCGCTCAACGACCTGCGCCTCGAAATCAAGCTGCACGGCAAGGATGCCAAGAATCGCAACGTGATGGCCGGGATAGGCAACATGGACCTGGTCCCGGACTCCAGCAACCCGATGGCCGCCAACCGCTTTTAGGAGCGGCCGGCCGGGGCTAGACCCCGCTCGATGGGCCGGGGTGGTCGACGGCGTCGCGAGAGCGTCGCGGTCAGTCTGGTATGCTGCTAAACCGCGTCAAACACGGCTTGCGCCAGGCGACCCCATGACCGGCTCCGACTCGAACGCTCCTGTTCCAACCGAAATCAAGCTCCATCAGGCCTCGCGCGTGATGGAGCTTTCTTTGCCGACGGCGCAAGTTTTCGGCTCCCGTATGAATTCCTCAGGATCTATTCGCCATCCGCCGAGGTGCGCGGCCACGGCCCCGGCCAGGAAACGCCTGCAGGTCGGCAAACGCGAGGTCACCATTGCGGAGGTCGAAGCGGTGGGACATTACGCGATCCGCCCCAAATTCTCGGATGGGCACGAGACCGGTATCTACTCCTGGGACTATCTCTACGAGCTCGGGTCGCAGCAGCAACTGATGTGGGACGAGTACCTGAGACGGCTCGACGCCGCGGGTGCCAGCCGCGATGCGGATCCGAACGCGGCCGCCGCGGCGCCCGCGCACGCCTGCGGTCACAAGCATTGAGCGAAAAGACCGACTTCGGTTTCGATCGGGTGTCGCCGGAGGAAAAGACGCGGCGAGTCAGGGGCGTGTTCGAGTCGGTTGCGACCAAATACGACTTGATGAACGACCTCATGTCCGGCGGCCTGCACCGTGCCTGGAAGCGGTTCGCCGTCGAGGCAAGCGGTATTCGCGCCGGCGCGAGCGTGCTGGACGTCGCCGGCGGGACCGCCGACCTCGCACGGCTGTTCGCGGAACGCGCGGGTGAAGGAGGCCGGGTCATTCTCACCGACATCAATGGCGCGATGCTCTCTGTCGGCCGCGACCGGATGCTCAACGAAGGCAAGTTGCTGCCAGCCGTGCAGTGCGACGCCGAGGCGCTGCCTTTCGCGGCTCGCTCCTTCGACTGCGTCAGCATCGCCTTCGGGCTGCGCAACGTTACCCGCAAGGACGCAGCGCTGGCCGAGATGCGGCGCGTGCTGAAGCCCGGCGGCGTCGCGCTGATACTCGAGTTCAGCCAGATATGGGGAACCGCTGCGGCCGGTCTACGACTGGTACAGTTTCAACGTGCTGCCGCGCCTTGGGCGCCTGGTCGCAGGCGACGAAGCGAGCTACCGCTATCTGGCCGAGTCGATACGCATGCATCCAGACCAGGCGACGCTCAAAGACCATGATGGAGACAGGCCGGCCTGGAGCGCGTCGAATGGTTCAACCTGGCGGCCGGCGCCGTCGCGCTGCATCGCGGCTACGCGTTGTGAACGCGCGATTGACGTCATGCAGGCGATCGACCCCGCCATCGGCTTGGCCAACCGCGTCCTCGAGCGCGAGGATTGGGCGCGCGAGCGATTATCGGCGCATGCCGGGCGCACCGTGCGCATGATCTGCGGGCCGATGGCGTCCACGCTGGAAATCGCGCCGAGCGGCATGCTCTCCCCAGCGCGTGACGCGGCCGATCTACCGCCCTCCTGACTCTCTCCGTATCGCCGCAGCGCCTCCCGACGCTGCTCGCACATCCCGAACGCTGGACGCAGCTGGTCGACGCGCAGGGTGACGCTGCCCTTGCGGCGACGATCGCCGATCTCGCGCGAACCTTGCCGTGGTTTGTCGAGCAGGCGTTCGCGAGCGCTCTCGGCCCGGTGATCGGCACCCGCGTCGCCGACGCCGGCCGTGCGCTGCTGGCGCTGCCCGAACAAGCGGCGAAGAGTTTCGGCGCGAGCCTCACGAGCTATGTGCACGACGAGGCCGAGCTTGGCGTGGACGCGACCCGACTCGCCGATTTCAGCGCCGAGGTCGCGGCGATCGCCGCTCGTGTCGACGCGCTTGCGCTGCGCGCCTCGATCAGGTCATGCGGACACCGGTTTCCGCGAAGGCCACGAAAGTCAGGAAGACGCGCTAAGGGAATCTTGTGTCGCGCCCTCGGTGCACGGCCAGATAAACTTCGCGCAGGAACATGCCGAGGCAGCCGATCACCGCGAACATCGCCAGAATGAACAGGACAGCGACTTCGCGCGAGATGTCGACCGCGACCAGCGCGTCCGACAAAAGCTCCGGCGACGACCAGGCAGACCAGCAGCGCGCCGAGGCCGGCGGATAGCATCGCGAAGTAGATCAGCCTGATCCGGCGCGCCAGCAATCGCAGCTCGCGCCGCAACGCTCGCTGTTCATCGGTCTGCTTGTTTTCCGGTGAACCGCGCAGCTCCTCTTCCATGAGACGGCGGCGATCGACGTTGCGTCCGAGACGGACGTTGAGCACCGCGATCAGGGTGCCGATCGCGGTCAGCAAGAACACCGGCGCGACGGCAAGCTGGATGACGCGCGTGATGTCGGTGATGTGCGATTCCATGGCGGCTCGGGGCGACGATCCGCCCATGCGCAATCTACGCCGGCGCCCTGCTTCCTTCAATGGGCTGCCTGAGCGATTCCCCGCGCCAGGACGCTTCGCCGCAGGCCATCCCTTACAATCGCGGCATGCGCTTGCTCCGACTGGTCAAGATTCTGCGCGTCGCGCTCAAGTACGGGCTCGACGAGTTCCTGCTCGGCCACGAGCGGTTTCGCTGGCTGCGGCCGACCGCGCGCGCGGTCACCTTCTGGCGCGACCTGTCCGCGCCGCGCGCGCAGCGCTTGCGGCTGGCCTTGCAGGAGCTGGGGCCGATCTTCGTCAAGTTCGGGCAGATGCTCTCGACGCGCCGCGATCTCCTGCCGCACCGACATCGCCGACGAGCTTGCCGGCCTGCAGGACCGCGTTCCGCCGTTTCCCAGCGAGCAGGTGATCGCGACCCTGCAGCGCGTCTACGGCAAGCCGGTCGAGCAGGTCTTTCGTACGTTCGACCGCGACGCCGGTGGCGAGCGCCTCGGTCGCCCAGGTGCATCTCGGCCGACGCTTCCCGACGGCACGCCGGCGGCGGTCAAGGTGCTGCGCCCGAACATCGCCGGCGACGATCGAAAAGGATCTGGCGCTGATGCAGAACGGCGCGCTGACTGGTCGAGAAGCTCTGGTCCGACGGCAAGCGGCTGCAAGCCGCGCGAGGTCGTCGCCGAGTTCGACACGCACCATCCACGACGAGCTCGATCTCGCGCGCGAAGCGCGCGAACTGCTCGCAGCTGCGCCGCAACTTCCTCCACTCGCCGCTGCTGCTCGTGCCCGAGGTCTACTGGGACTGGTGCACGCAGCGAAGTGATGGTCATGGAGCGGATGGCGGGAACGCCGATCGGCCAGGTCGAGCGGCTCGTCGACGCAGGGCATCGACGTTCGACGGCTCGCGCGCGCCGGCGTCGAGATCTTCTTCACCCAGGTGTTTCGCGACGGCTTCTTTCATGCCGACATGCATCCGGGCAACATCTTCGTCGCCACCGACGCGGCGGACAAGGGCAAGTACATCGCGCTCGACTTCGGCATCATGGGCACGCTGTCGGACACGGACAAGAGCTATCTCGCGCAGAACTTTCTCGCGTTCTTCCGACGCGACTATCGCCGCGTCGCGACCGCGCACATCGAATCCGGCTGGGTGCCGGCCGATACGCGCGTCGACGAGCTCGAAAGCGAAATCCGCGCCGTTTGCGAACCGATCTTCGATCGGCCGCTCAAGGAGATCTCGCTCGGCCAGGTTCTGGTGCAGCTGTTCAAGGCGTCGCGCCGATTCAACGTCGAGATTCAGCCGCAGCTGGTGCTGCTGCAGAAGACGCTGCTCAACGTCGAGGGCCTGGGCCGGCAGCTCGATCCCGAACCTCGATCTCTGGGTGACGGCGAAGCCCTTTCTCGAGCGCTGGATGCGCGATCAGATCGGCTGGCGCGCGTTCGAGCGCCGCCTGCGCGACGAAGCTCCATTTCTCATGACCACGCTGCCGCTGTTGCCCAGGCTGTTGCACAACCGCCTGTCGGCGGCGCCGGCCGCGGCCGGACGTCGCGCTGAAAGAGTTTGCCGCGGTACAGCGCGCGCGGAACCGCTGGCTGGCAGTGGTGGCGGTGCTGCTGGCAGGAGTGATTGCGCTGTTGCTGATGCGCGCCGTTTCGAGCTGCCGACGCATACGCGCCCTCGCTCATTTTGCTACAATCCGGCGATCATCAAGACGCCCGGTTCCGTCCGCGATGGCGCTGCTCGAGATCCAGAACGTCAGCCGCCGTTTCGGCGACTTCACCGCGGTCGATCAGGTCAGCATCGGCATCGAGGCGGGGAATTCTTCACCCTGCTCGGCCCCTCCGGGTGCGGCAAGACGACGCTCCTGCGCATGATCGCCGGCTTCGATCTTCCCGACGGCGGTCGCATTCTGCTCAACGGCGAGGACACTGGCCGACCGTCCGCCCGAAGAGCGGCCGGTGCGCACCGTCTTCCAGAGCTACGCGCTGTTCCCGCACATGACGGTCGAAGGCAACATCGCGTTCCCGCTGCAGATGGCCAGGACACCCGCGGCCGAGGTCCCGTCAAGGTACAGGCGCGCCCTCGAGGACGTGCGTCTCATCGGCTTCGGAAAGCGCTATCCGCACGAGCTCTCCGGCGGCCAGAAGCAGCGTGTCGCCATCGGCCGCGCGCTGGTCACTCATCCGACGGTGCTGCTCCTCGACGAGCCGCTGGCGGCGCTCGACGCCAAGCTGCGCGAGGAAATGCAGATCGAGCTCATCAACCTGCAGAAGGAAGTCGGCATCACGTTCGTCTACGTGACGCATGACCAGACCGAGGCGCTGGCGCTGTCGCACCGCATTGCGGTGATGAACAAGGGACGCGTCGAGCAGCTCGACCAGCCATCGAAGATCTACAGCTTTCCGACGTCGCGCTTTGTCGCGGACTTCATCGGCAAGTGCAATCTTCTGGAAGGTCCGGTCAGTGCGCGCGGCGGCGACGCAGTGACGATCGATGTCAACGGCCTGGGTCCCGTTCGTGTCGCGACCGGCGCAGGCGTCGCCGCGGGCAGCAACGGCGCGATCGCGCTGCGCCCGGAGAAGATTCGCATCAGTGCCTCCACGCCAAATGCCGCGCCGAATGCGGATGCGGGCGGCAGACCCGGTGGCACCGATACCGTGACCGATAATCATTTCCGCGGCACGGTGACCGACCACTTGTATCTCGGCGACGTCACCGTGTACATCGTCAGCACCCGCAGGGTTGCAAGCTCGAGGCGCTGCTCGCGAATTCGGGCGCGGGCCGCACCAAGTTCTTCGAAGTCGGCGACGCCGTCGAGGTGAGCTGGGACGCCGATGCCGGACACTTCATCGCCTCATGAAATCGTGCGACCGCGCGCTCGAGAGAACGTCTGGGCAAAGTGGCTGGTGAGCGCGCCGCCGCTCGTCTACCTGTTGTTCTTCTTCGCGATGCCGACGCTGATCATGGTGCTGGCGTCGTTTCGCACGCCAGGCGAGTTTGGCGGCCTGAGCCCTCTGGTCGAGGACGGAAAGCTCGACCTCAACCTCGACAGCTACGTCAGGTTCTTCACCGAGTCGATCTACGCGCAGATATTCGTCAAGTCGGTCTGGTACGCGCTGCTGACCACCCTTTTCTGCCTCGCTGCTCGCGTACCCGCTGGCGACGCTGATCGCGCGAAGCCCGAAGAAGTATCGCGATCTTCTCCTGCTGCTGGTGATCCTTCCTTTCTGGAGCAACTTCCTGATCCGCGTCTATGCGTGGATGATCATCCTCGGCCCGAACGCGGCGATGGCGCGAGGCCTGAACGGCGTGCTGGCTTGGTTCGGACACGAGCCGGTGCCGTTGCTCTTCAGTTCCTTCGCGGTGCTGATCTGCCTGGTGTACGTGCATCTGCCGTTCATGGTCTTGCCGCTGTACGCCAACCTGGAAAAGCACGATCAGGCGCTGCTCGACGCGGCGCAGGATCTGGGAGCGAACGGATGGCAGCGGTTCTGGCGCATTACCTTTCCGCTGTCGCTGCCGGGCGTCTATGCCGGCGCGGCGCTGGTATTCATCCCGGCGCTCGGGATCTTCGCCATTCCCGACATCCTGGGCGGGCCGGAGGACAGCCTGATCGGCAACGTCATCAAGCAACAGTTCCTCGAGACGCGCGACTGGCCGTTCGGCAGCGTGCTCTCGATCGTGCTGACCGTCGCGGCACTGCTGCTCGCGCGGCCTGGCGGCGTGGGTCGGCCGCTCCCAGCTCGGCACACCCTCGAGCGGAGCTTCAGCCCGTGCGTAAGCGCCCGCGTCGCTCTGTGGCTCGCCGCCGGCGCGGGCTACGCCTTCCTGTACGTGCCGCTCATCATCGTCATCGTCTATTCTGTTCAACAATTCGCGCCTCAACGCCGAATGGGTCGGGTTCACGCTCGACTGGTACGACAAGCTTTTCCACAACGAGGAAATGCTGGCCGCCGCCGGCAATTCGCTCATCATCGCGCTGGTGACGAGCCTCGTGTCGACCGTGCTGGGGACGATGGCCGGCGTGGCGATGTATCGCTACAAGACGCGGCTCCTGCCGATTCTGGTCCTGACGCCGATCGCGATCCCCGAGATCCTGATGGGCGTGTCGCTGCTCATCTTCTTCGTCCTGCTGAATTTCACCCTAGGGCTCGCTTCGGTCGCGCTGGCACATATCGCGTTCTGCATCGGCTTTGTGGCCATCGTCGTTCGCGCCCGGCTCGCGGGCATGGACGAAAGCCTCACCGAAGCGGCGCGCGATTGCGGCGCGACGCCGTGGCAGGCGTTTCGCCACGTCACGCTGCCGCTGATCATGCCCGGCGTCATCGCCGGCGCGCTGATGGCGTTCACGCTGTCGATCGACGATTTCGTGATCACTTTTTTCACCGCCGGCGCCGGGACGGTGACGCTGCCGCTGCAGATCTATTCGATGATCAAGATCGCGGTCACGCCCGAGGTCAATGCCGTGTCGACGCTGCTGATGCTGCTGACGCTCGCGCTGATCGTCATCGCATCAGGCTCACGCCCAGTCTTCTTCGTTCCGACTGATCGTTGCGGAAATCCGACATCTGCTACGAGGAAATCATGAAACGACTCGCCCTGCTCCTTGCTTCATTGCTGCTGGCCTCGGCTGCCCCGGCGGCCGCGAAGGACCAGCTCCATCTCTACAACTGGAACAATTACATCGCGCCGGAGACGATCAAGCGCTTCGAAGACTTCTGCAAATGCGAAGTGGTGCAGACGTACTACTCGGACAACGAGGAGCTCCTGGCCAAGCTCGCCGCCGGCGCCAGGGGCTACGACATCCTGGTTCCGACCTCCAACGCCGTCCAGGCGCTGATCAAGGGCGGTCAGCTGAAGCCGATCGACAAGGCGCAGCTGCCCAACCTCAAGAACATCGACCCGGCTTATCTGAACACTGCCTTCGATCCGGACAACAAGTACTCGGTGCCGTATGCGATGTCGCTGACGGTCATCGGATACAACGACCAGAAGATCAAGGAGCTCGGGCTGCCGACCGACACGTGGGCGGTGGTCTTCGAGCCGAAGTATCTGGAGAAGATCAAAGGCCGGATCACCGTGCTCGACAGCTCGCAGCGAGCTTTTCGCGGCCGCGCTCAAGTACCTCGGCTACTCGGCCAACGACGTCGACGAAGCGCACTGGAAGCAGGCCGCGGACCTGATCAAGAAGGCAAAGCCGTATTGGGCGGCATTCAATGCGTCGTCGTATATCAAGGAGCTGACCGTCGGCAACATCTGGCTGGTGCATGGTTACTCCAACGATATCTTCCAGGCGAACCTCGACGCTGAAGCCGCCAAGCGGCCGTTCCATATCCGGCACGGTCTGCCCAAGGAAGGCGCGGTGCTGGCCGTCGACAACATGGTCATACACAAGGACGCGCCGCGACCGGACCTCGCGCACAAGTTCATGAACTTCATGCTCGAGGGCAAGAACTCGGCGGAGCTCACCAACCTGATCGGCTCCGGCAATCCCAACATGGACGCGCTCGAAGTACATCAAGCCCGACATCCAGAAGAATCCGGCGATCTTCCCGGACAAGGCAATGGCCTCCAAGCTGGAGCAATTGAAGGACCTGACCACCGCTCAGCGGCGGGTCCGCAACAGAATGTGGACCGAAATCAAGGCGGGGCGGTAGCAGATGCTCGCTCGCCGCTCATCTGCCCGCCGCCGTTAAAGACGCCATCGAGCACGCATGAGCCCCATCGTCGTCAAGCCGCTCACGCCCGGAGCTCGGCGCGGACTTCCTGCGCTTCTTCGATCATGAGCGCGGCGTGGCGTTCGCGGACAATCCGGAATGGGCCACGTGCTACTGTCACTTCTACCACGTGCCGCGCGCCATCGACTGGCCGGCAATGTCGGGCTCGCAGAATCGCACCGCCATGCAGGCGCGCATCGAGGTCGGCGCGATGGAAGGATTTCTCGCCTTTGACGGCGAGGAGGTCGTCGGCTGGCTCAACGCACAGACCAGGCACGCGCTGCCGCACTGCTTCGACCGGATGCGCATCGAGCCCACGCCTCTGCCGTGCGAAGCATTCGAGGCGGCGGTCATCGTCTGCTTCGTGGTCGCGCCGCAAAGGCGCCGGCAAGGTATCTCGCGCGCGCTTCTCGCCGCGGCACTCGCGTCGTTCACCGCTCGCGGATTGAAGCTGGTCGACGCTTTCCCGTTCAAGTCCGGCGCGAGCGAGCTTGCCGCCGATCATTACCACGGCTCGCTGTCCTTGTTTCTCGATCAGGGGTTCACCGTGCTGCGAGAGGACCAAACGCTGACCGCGGTGCGCAAGATGCTGCGATGAGCGTGAACGTCCCCTCCCAGCCCACGCGCCTTCCGCAGTATTTCGCCGTCCTCTACGGCGTAATGATCGTCTACGCCAGTCTGGAGCCGTTTTCCGGCTGGATGGCGCCGCTGCCGGGCGCGCCGTTTTTTCTGTTCGCGCCGTGGCCCACGCGTTTCACGCGCTATGACATCGCAATCAATGTCATTTCCTATATTCCGTTCGGCTTTTTGTCGCGCTGACCGGCCGGCACACGCGCTCTGGCGCGCGGCTCGCGACGGCGACCGCGATGGCGGCGCTTCTGTCGGCGGCCGTGGAGACCACGCAGATGTTCTTGCCCTCGCGCGACGCGAGCACGGTCGATCTTGTTTCGAACACGGTTGGGGGCGCGCTGGGAGGCCTGGCGGCGCTGGTGCTCAACAGCACTCCGGGCCTGCGCTCACGCATCGCGCAATGGCGCCATCGCGTCTTTCTCGGAGGAAGGAGCGGCGACCTCGGCCTTGCGCTGCTGGGCATTTGGCTGCTGGCGCAGGTGAACCCCGGCATTCCCTTGTTTGCGGCAACTTTCGATCCCTCGCTGGAGCTCACCCGCGATCTGGCGGGCACGCTGCTTCAGGCGGCGCAAAGCGCGTTCAATGTCGTTGGCGTGGGCTTGTTCCTCGCGCTGCTCCTGCACCAGCGCCGTTACCTCGGCGGCGCGGGACTGGTGTTGATCGGCCTCGCCCTCATGCTGAAGGGCGCCGCCGCGGCAGTGCTGCTGCGGGCGACCATGTGGGACAACTGGCTCAAGCCGAGCGTGACTTTTGGCGTCGTGGCTGGCGCGATTGGCTTGTTGTTGATGACCCGACTGTCGCGGCCGGTACAGACAACGCTGTGTGCCATCGCGCTTCTGTCATCGTTGATTGCCCCGCTGCTCGCGCCAGACATGTGGCAGGCGCGCGCGCCGCTGGCCTTGTTTGACTGGCCGTACGGTCACTTGCTCAATTTCAATGGATTGACGCACGCCGTGCTCGTGGTCTGGCCGGTGCTCGCGAGCTGCTATCTGATGTGGCTTGTGGGTCAGCCGGCGTGGGGCGAGCGTACGCTGCCCGAGCAGGAAGTGCGTCGCTGAGCCGGCTCCTTGTACGCGATCCGTGCGATGCAATGTCGAGCGTCGCAGCGTTGAATCTGCGGCGATCTTGCTCGCAGGGGCGGTTAAGCGTTCGCGTATAATTCTCCGCTCACTGCGCGCGCCCGAATGACTTACTACCAACGCCACGTCTTCTTCTGTTGCAACCAGCGCGATCCGCCGGAAGCCTGCTGCAATAATCACGGCGCAAGCGACATGCAGGCGTACGCGAAGGAGCGCATCAAGGAGCTGGGACTCAACGGCAAGGGCAAGGTACGGATCAACAAGGCCGGCTGTCTCGACCGCTGCGACGAAGGACCGGTGATCGTGGTTTATCCCGACGCGGTCTGGTACACCTACGTCGATCGGCACGACGTCGACGAAATCATCGATTCTCACATCGTGCATGGCCGCGTCGTCGACAGGCTGAAGATTTGACCCGGGGCGAGCGCCGCAGCTCCATCGCCGGCCCTGCCGGCGCGCTCGAAGTCGCGCTCAACGTTCCCGAAGGCCCGCTGAGAGGCATCGCGCTCGTCGCGCATCCACACCCGCTTCAGGGCGGGACGCTCGACAACAAGGTCGTGCAAACGCTGGCCAAGACCTTCGCCGCCCTGGGCTACGCCGCCGCGCGATTCAATTTTCGAGGCGTGGGCAAAAGCGATGGCCAATTCGACGACGGCATCGGTGAAACGGACGACGCGCTCGCGGCGCTGGCGGCGCGCGAAGCTCGAGTTCGGCGAGCTGCCGGTCGTGCTCGCTGGATTTTCATTTGGCTCGTACGTGCAGACCCGCGTGGCGCACGCCATTGCCGCCGAGCGCCTGGTGTTGATCGGGCCGGCGGTAAAGCGCTTCCCGATCGAGGTCGTCCCGCCCGATACCATCGTCATTCACGGCGAGGAAGACGATGTCGTCGCGCTTGCCGATGTGCTGGCGTGGGCGAGGCCGCAGCAATTGCCCATCATCGTCTTTCCCGGCTGCGGGCACTTCTTCCACGGCCGGCTGCCGCAGCTGCAGCGCGTGATCACCGGCATGTGGCAGAAATGAGCGCGGCCGACGCGGTAGTTCTGTCGGTCGTCGGTCTGAGAAAATCCTACGGCGACAACGAGGTGGTGCGTGGCCTGGACTTTGCGATCGGCCGCGGCGAGTGCTTCGGCCTGCTCGGGCCCAACGGCGCGGGCAAGACGACGACGCTTGCGCTGCTGTCTCGGGCTCACCGATCCGAATGCCGGCACCATCACACTGATCGGCGAAGCCGGTGCCCAAAGCGGCGCGTGAGGCGCGCGTCCGCGTCGGCGTCGTTCCGCAAATGGACAATCTCGATCCCGACTTCACCGTGGTCGAGAATCTGCGTATCTACGGCCGCTACTTCCGCGTTCCCGATGCACTGCTCGATGAGCGCATTCCCCGCCTGCTCGAATTCGCGGGGCTTTCCACCAAGGGCGCTTCGAGCATACGCACGCTGTCGGGCGGCATGAAGCGCCGGCTGACGCTGCGCGCGCGCTGATCAACGACCCCGAGCTTCTGATCCTCGACGAGCCGACCACCGGCCTCGACCCGCAGGCGCGCCATCTGATCTGGGACGGGCTGCGCCAGCTGCTCACGCAAGGCAAGACCATCCTGCTCACGACGCACTTCATGGACGAGGCCGAGCGCTTGTGCTCGCGACTGGCGGTGATCGATCACGGCCGCATGATCGCCTGCGATACGCCGCGCGCGCTGATCGCCGCGCACGTCGAGCCCGAGGTGATCGAAGTGTACGGCGACGAAGCGCGAGCGTGGGCCGACGCGCGCGGACGGCAGCTCGTCGAGCGTCTCGAGCTCGCCGGCGAAACGGCGTTCTGCTACGCGCGCGACGCGGTGCCGCTGCTGGCGGATCTCGCCAAACAGAATAAGCGTGCGCTACCTGCACCGTCCGGCGAATCTCGAGGACCTCTTCATCAAGCTGACCGGACGCGAGCTGCGCGATTGAGCTAGCCGGACTCCTACAAATTGAATACGCGCCGGGCGTTGCCACCGCGCACCTTGTCGCGCGCGGCGCCTGCGAGCGCATCGACCCGCTTGAGACAACCCGGCATGTCGCCGATGGTGTGCGGATAGTCCGACCCGTAGAGTACGTTGTCGGCGCCAAACGTCTTGACGCACAGCGCGAGCACGTCCGAGCGAGAAGACCACCGCGTCGGCGTAGATCCTGGGCAGATACTCCGAGGGACGCACCGAGATCTTTTCGCGGCACGCTGGAATATTGTCGAAGCACTGATCCATGCGCGAGATCAGGTAGGGAAGCGCGCCGCCTCCGTGCGCGGCGATGATCTTGAGTTTCCGATAGCGGTCGAAGAACCCGTCGTAGATCATGCGCGCGACCGAGAGCGAGCGTGTCGAAGGTAAACCCGATCGACGCGGTGAGCTGAAAGCGGGTCATGTCCATGTCGGCCACGCCGGGCGGCGCGGTCGGGTGCACCAGCACCGGCAGCGCTTTGGCGTCGATCGCCGACCAGATCGACGCGAAGGCGGGATCGATCAGCGATTTTCCGTCGATGTTGGCAAGCACCATGACGCCCGATGCGCCGGCGGCGACCGCGCGCTCCAGCTCGGCGAGGGCTAGAGCCTCGTACTGCCACGGCAAGCGAAGCGAACCACCGCAGCCGATCGGGATGAGCGGTCCGCGCCGCCGCCATGTCGTCGTTCATGATCCTCGCCGCCTCGAGGCTTATCTCCGGGCCGCCCCAATAGCAGTTCGGACAGGTCAGCGAAACGATGCAGATATCCACGCCGTGCTCGTTCATCGCAGCCAGGCGCAGAGCGTAGTCGAACATCGCCGGAACCGGCGTCATGAAAGGCGCGCCGTCGAGATGGATCGCGCGCAAGCCGCCGCGGACCTGCCTGCACGGTGTAGCGCGGTGCTCCGTGTTGCTGCAGCAGCTCGAACCACGCTTCGGTGAGGCAGTGGGTGTGGACGTCGATGACCGGGCTCATGGCTCATGCTCCGGGCGCCCGGTGCGCTCTACCCGTTCCGTGGATGAGCTCTGCATCAATCGACCTTCGCGCCGGAATCCTTGATTGCCTTCGCCCACCGCGGCTGCTCGGCGGCAATCGTGGCGGCAAATTGCTCGGGGCTGTGCGGCGCGAAGGGCTCCATGCCGAACTTGATCAATTGCTCCTTGAACTCCGGCGTCGTCCTGAATTCTCTGCAGCTCCGCCGACAGTCGCGCGACGATTTCCCTCGGCGTGCCGGCCGGCGCGACGATCCCCTGCCATGCCTGCCAGTCGAAGCCGGGCACCGTGGCGGCAGATCGGCGGCACGTTCGGCAGCAGCGTCGTGGGCTTGGCCGCCGGAGGTTCCCAACGCGGTCACCTTGCCGGCCCGGATATTCGGCACCGCGACGGTCGCGTCGGCGAACATCACCTGTATCGCTCCGCTCAGAAGATCGGTCAGCGCAGCCGGCGTTCCCTTGTACGGGACGTGCTGGATCTCGAGACCGTATTCGCTCTTGAGCGATTCCATGAAGAGATGATGCGGGCTGCCGTTGCCGACCGATGCGTAGTTGTACTTGCCCGGGCTGCGCTTGATCGCATCGATCATTTCGCGGACGCTTCTTGCCGGAAATTGCAGGATGGGCGATCAGGAAAAAGTTCACCGAGCCGACTTGGGAAATAGGTGCGAAGTCCTTGAGCGGATTGATCGGCGACGGCTGATACAAGCGCGGGACTGATGCCGAGCGTGGTGCTGGTCGCCATCAGCAGCGTGTAGCCGTCGGCAGGCTGCTTGGCGACGAACTCGGCTCCCACCAGCGTGCCGGCGCCCGGCTTGTTGTCGACGATCACCGGCTGCTTGAGGCTCGCGCCCAGCCTTTCGCCGATCGCTTCGCGCCAGCAGGTCGGTCAGAGCGCCGGGCGGATACGGCACGACGAGGTGGACCGGGCGGTCGGGATAGCTCGATTGCGCCATCGCCACGCCCGCTGCACACATCACCAGCGCGGCCAGCGCACGCGCAGCCTTTTGCATTTTCGAACAACTAGAATTTTCCCTCAGAGCGGTTCATCACATCGGCTCGAAGTGGCCGAACATATTCTGGAACTCCGCGATGTTGGACGGAGTCTCGTACCAGCATACGGCTTCGAACTGTTTCCACAGGTCGAGTACCACGGGGTTTTTGTGGGCAGCCGCAATGACTTCTTGCGAAACCCATTCGAAAATTTCCACAATGGTGCCGTCCGCACAGCGCTCATGACAATCGGCGCACGTTCGGTAACAAGTCCTTCGGTGCGCAACAGCGGGAGGTGGTTGCGGACCAACTCAAGCAGCGCCGCCTCCCGACCCGGCCTTGGCTTGTAGCAAGCTACAGAAATCGACCCCATGCGATTTGCCTCCATCTATTTCTACGTCGCTATGCTGGACCTGCCGCGAAGTGTGCTCCGCCCATTCGGTCAGCGTCCAGAGCCTATCAGAAACACGCGTCGCGATACCACTGGGCTCCGGTAGCAGCGCCGCTCGCGTTATACTCGCCGCGTTCGTCTGACCGCCGCTCGAATCATGACTTCCGTCGCGTTGCTACGCATGCCCGAGTTGTCCCTGCGCTGGTTGCCGGTCTGGCGCCGTAATCTCCTTGTCTGGCGCAAGCTCGCCATCGCGTCGGTGCTTGGCAATATCGCGGACCCGCTCCTCTACATGCTTGCGCTGGGATACGGCATCGGCAGCTTCATCCCGGAGATCGACGGCATGAAGTACATCGCGTTCATCGGCACCGGCATGGTGTGCCAGAGCGCGATGTTCACCGCTTCGTTCGAGGCGATGTACTCGGCGTTTTCGCGCATGCACATGCAGCGCACATGGGAAGCGATCATCAACGCCCCGCTTTCGCTCGACGACGTCCTGTTCGCGGAGTGGATGTGGGCGGGGACCAAGAGCGTCATTTCCGTGCTGGCGATCCTCGGCGTGATCATGGTTCTGGGCTATGGACATTCCTGGCTGGCGATCTGGGTCCTGCCCCTCGGTTTCGTGATCGGCCTGACGTTCGGCGCGTTCGGGCTGGTCATGAACTCGCTCGCTCCCGGTTACGACTTCTTCACTTATTTTTCACGCTGGTGCTGACGCCAACGCTTGCTCCTCTCCGGGGTGTTCTTTCCGGTCGAGCAAATGCCCGCCGGACTGCGCGCGGCGGCAGCGATACTGCCGCTTTCGCACGCGATCGATATCGCGCGGCCGCTGCTTTCGGGCAAGGTGCCGGACAATATCGTCTTGCATATCGCCGTGCTGCTTGCGTACGCGTGCGCGGCCTACTACGTCGCGCTGGTGTTGACGCGGCGGCGCCTGTTGCGCTGAAGCAGAACGCGATGCTCTGGGTCAAATCGCTGCACATCGTGTTCATGGTGACGTGGTTCGCGGGCCTGTTCTATCTTCCGCGGCTGTTCGTCTATCACGCGCTGGCACAGGATGCGATCGGCATCGAGCGCTTCAAGCTGATGGAGCGCAAGCTCTACTTCGGCATCATGACCCCGGGTGCGGTGCTGACCATCGCGTCCGGCCTCTGGCTCTGGCTGGGCTACGGGATTTCCGGCGGCTGGCTCTACGCCAAGCTCGCGCTGGTCGCGATTCTGGTGGCGCATCATGTCTGGCTTGGCAAGCTGATGCTGGACTTTCGCCACGACCGAAATCGACACAGCCATGTCTTCTATCGCTGGATCAACGAGATTCCCGCCCTGCCGGTGCTGATCGGCGCGGTGCTGCTGGTCGTCTTCAAGCCGTTCTAACAAGGTCTGACTGATGGAGCGTTTCTTCGCGCCATGTCCGCGAGGCCTGGAAGGCGTGCTCGCGGCCGAGCTTCGCCGATCTCGGCGCCGACGAAGATTACCACGGCTGACGGCGGCGTCGCCTTTGGCGGTCCGATAGACCTCGCTTACCGCGCCAACCTCGAAAGCCGCCTCGCCAGCCGTATCCTGTGGCAGGTCGGTCACGGCACGTACCGCGACGAGCAGGACATCTACCAGCTCGCGCTCGATCTCGACTGGCCAAAATGGTTTCGCGCCGATCGCACCTTGCGCGTCGACGTCGCGGCGACGCGCTCGCCGCTGACCAGCCTGGAATTCGCGACGCTTCGGATCAAGGACGCGGTGTGCGACAGGCATCGGGCGGGCAGCGGCGTCAGGCCGAGCGTCAGCAAGGATCAGCCGGACGTGCGTGTGCACGCGTATCTCACCGCCGGGGAGGCAACGTTCTATCTCGATACATCCGGTGAGCCCCTGTTCAAGCGCGGCTATCGCCGCCAGACGGCGGAAGCGCCGTTGCGCGAGAACCTTGCCGCGGGACTGCTGCGGATCGCGCGGTGGCAACCCGGGACGCCCTTGCTCGATCCATTGTGCGGCAGCGGAACCATCGCCATCGAGGCAGCGCTGATCGCTTTGGACATCGCTCCGGGACTCAAACGCACGTTCGGCTTTCAGAAGCTCGGCTGGTACGACGGGTCCGCGTGGCAGAAAATCAAGCAGGGCGCGCAGCGCCGCGCACGGGCTGCCGCTACCGAGCACATCTACGCCAGAGATGTCGATGACACTGCGATTCACCAGTGTCACGTCAACATCGAAGCCGCAGGAGTTAGCGGCGCGATCGTCGTCGAGCAAATCGATGCGCTGGCCGGCACCGCGCCCGCGAGCGAAGGCGTGATCGTCGCCAATCCTCCGTACGGCGTTCGACTCGCCGGCTCCAATGCGCTGGCGCAGTTCTACCCGCTGCTAGGAGATGCGCTCAAGCAGCGCTTCGCGGGGTGGAACGCGTTCCTGCTGAGCGGCGACACGCGTCTGCCGAAACTGATCGGACTCAAGGCGAGCCGGCGCACGCCGCTCTTCAACGGCGCCCTCGAATGCCGCCTCTACGAATATCGGCTGGTGACGGGCTCGATGCGTCAGCCGCGGCCCCGGAACGAAATTGAGGAAAACTGAGGAAACCAAGGCGAAACGAGCGGAACTAAAGGCGAACGAAGCAGGCCGGCCGAGACAGGCGATGATAGAATGGCCTCGTCTAAGACTCTCGCCGTCCTCGCGAACCACGCCATGATGCTCCCCAGCCGCCACTACGAGTCCGAACACACCCGCTTTATCCGCGAGTTGTTGCAGGAGCGGCCCGATCTCGTCGAGAAGCAGCGCGAGGCGCGCGCGATCTGGTGGGACAAGCGACCGCGCGAGCTCGCCGAGGAACGCACCATGGATCAGAGCCGCGTGCCGCAGTCGCCGTACGTTTACGACGCGGAGTTGTGATCGCATTCCACCAGGCCGTCATCCCGAGCGAGTGCGAGCGACGCGCTCTTCGCTGCTTCGGCGACCTTCTTGAGCCGAAACGCCGGCCACGACATACCCGGCTCTGAAATTCAGCAGACGCTCTCCGGCGGGATCGCTTCGCCGTGGATGAAGTACCGCGCTGTCTGGCACAGATCGGCGCGAAATCCGAGCGTTGCGAGCTTCGCGGCGAGCGCTGCCGGCTCGTAGAAAATTTTCACGATCCTGAACTCGCGGCCGTCGTTCAGTCTGCGGTTGACGATGCTGGCGTCGGGCCCGGGCAGCACATGATCCTTCGCCGTCGACGTCGGATCGAATGCCGAATCGATCAGGTATGCCGCGCCGCCGGGTTTCAGCGCCGCGGCGATCATTTCCCAGAGCGCGGCGAATCGCTGCTCCGGCACGTGCGATAGCCAGAAGCTGAAGAACACCGCGTCGTAACGCCGCTGCGGCCGCCACGCGAACAGGTCGGCTTCGACATACTCGACGTTGTCCGCGGCGACCCGTGCACGATTGATCGCGATGACTTCCGGCGACGCATCGACCGCAGTCAGTTGCGCGACATGCGGCGCGAGGCGTCGCGTGAACAGTCCCGTACCGCAGGCGAGCTCAAGCATGCTCGCCGGCTGCCGCGCGCTCGAGCCATTGCTCGAGCGTCGACTCGACGGCGGCCGTTTCGGCATGCCAGTGCGCATTGAACTCCGGGCCGCGGTCGTAGCGCCCGGTTCGGAACCACCACTCGTCGTACTCGCCGGCGCGAGCGCGGTAATAGGCGATCTGGTCGCCAAGAATGTCCGCGGTGATCGTCATCGCTAAATGAATGCTGGGCCAATTATAGCGCGCGCTATGCCGGCACCGACGCATCGCCGAACGGCAAGGCGAGACTCGCATCCATTACAATGTCACGGACATTCACCTGCTGATAGCTGCATTGCAATCCTATCTCTGGAAACAACATACGGCCGCGGCGCTGCTGATTGCCGCGGCGCTGGCGATAGCAGGCACCTTCGCATGGCAGGAACGACACGCGTCAAGCCTGCGACCGTTCCTGCGGCCGCTTCGCGACCGCTCCTGCGGCGGCGTCGAGTGCGGCGCCGGTTGCAGCCCAACCTGCAGCGCGGGTCGTCACGACCATCGGCTCGGTCGATGCGCCGGCGGCCGAGGCGATCGTCGATACGACGCTGCGCGTCACCGGATGGGCGCTCGATCCTGCCGGCATCAGGGGCGTGGAGATTCGCATCGACGGCCGGCAGCATGCCGCGAATTACGGCCTCCCGCGTCCCGACGTGGCCGCGGTCAAGCCCGGCTTTCCGGACTCCGCCGCCGCCGGATTCGAGTTCAGCGGCGAGTTCCCGCAACTCGATCCGATTCGCCACGCGATTACCGTCGTCGCGATCAATCGCGCCGGGCAGGAATCGGTGCTGGCGAGCAAGAGCCTGATCCCGCCGCAGGCGATGACCCGTTGGCGAGGACTGCTCGATCGGCATCCGAGCTTGGCGGCCCGCCCGTTCCGCTTCCTGATGATGACCTCGGGCGTCTCAGCCGGCGGCGCCGCGGAAGTCGAACCGACGTATCGAGCGTATCTCTCGCGCACCACCGGCGTCGGCATCGCGGTACCGATACTCTATTTGCGCACGACCAGGGGAGCCGGCGGCGACTGGGTGTTCGATCCCGATTTCGATCTCACCCACAAGTGCCGCGAGCGCTCGGTCGCCGAGGACAATCTGCGCGGCGTCATTGCAGCACGCGATCGACAAGCGCCTGCCGGTGCAATTCATACTCAACGGCGGCATCTGGGCCGACGCGAGCTGCGACACGCCTGAGTGGGATGTCAACGACTACCTGGAACAGGACGTCGACAATTGTCAGTGGACGCAGGAAAACAAGGTCTTTCCCGACGACTACCTGAAGAATCTGCCGGGATCGACCAACTCGCCGGAGCTCGGGCGCACGCTCACCTACAACGTTTATGCAAGCAAGGTGCGCCAATACAAGCGGCGCAACCTGCAAGCCGCCGCCCGCATCATCGCAGCGTTCGCGCGCAAGCATCCGGATCTCTTCGTCGGCGTCAGCCTCGACGCCGATACGTATGAATCCGTTCGTCAAGAATGGCAACCTTTACGATTACAACCCCGGCATGCTCCGGCAATTCAGGGAATGGCTCGCGGCAAGCGGACCTTATGCCGGGAAGCCCGCGACCGGCGCGCCCGACTTATCGGCCTATCGCCGCAAGGACCCGCTAACGCTCGCGCAAGTCAACCGCATCGCCAGACAACATTGGTCATCGTGGGATGCCGTCGATCCGCCGCGGCGTTTCGTCGGCATGGACAGGCAGCCGCTTGCCGCGGGCGAGACACCGTTCTGGGACGACCCGTGGTACCGGGAATGGGATGCGTTCCGAAAGCACATCGTCGGCCTGCACTATTCGGAGCTGGCGCAGTGGACGCACGAAGCAGGCGTGTCGATCGACCGCATCTTTTCGTCGCAGGCATTCATCGCCCCCGACGCGGGATTGAGACCGGTTTCCGTTCGCATCAGGGGTTCGAGCCCCGACTACGACTCCGCGGGCGTGTCGATCGAGGGCGCCATTCCGCACGACGGCCATCTCGGCGCGATCGTCTACGGCCCCGCCGCCGCGAACGAACACTGGATGGAGGGCGGCCATAGCCTGTTTGCCACGATTGCGCGCATGGACCCGGCTTGGGCTATCGTCGAGATGAATGCCACCGACCTCAAGGCACCGATGGTGCCGCCGCATTTCGCGCGGTCCTATCACGCCTTTCGCGACATGTTCAACTTCGACGCGCCAGGAGGTGTCGGTGATGGCGTGGAACGGGTGGAACGGCGTTTTCGGACAACCCGGTACCTGCCGTACACCTCGTGGCGCAACACGCCAGCCGAGGCGGCCATGCGCGATTTTCTGGTCACGCACGCGAATCTGCCTCGCGGCGCGAGACTCTGGACGTTTGGCGCGCCGGGCCATGCCGACGACGACGGATGGCGGCTCGAGCAGGGCAAAGTGCATGCGCGCGGCGGCTATCTCGATTTGGAATTGGACGGGGCAACGGCGACGCTGCTTTCGCCGCCGGATCAAGTCATCCGCACCGCCACGATAGCTTCTTTGGTGCTGGGACTACGCGATGCCGCATCACTTGCGGCGATGCAGATATTCGGACGCATCGATGACAAGTCGCCGTGGGTGGCCATCGGCGCGCCGATTCCGGCGGCGAGATTTCAGCATGTCGATGCTGGCGTGCAGGTGCCGCTAATCTGGCCTTCCGCATTGCGGGCAAAGGATACGATCGTCGCGGAACTGAAGATCGTGCTGGCGTTCGATCATGGCGGTGGGACCCCACGGCTGGAGCGCGTTGCTCTTTATCCGCGCACAAACTAGCCGCACCAAGGCATCAGCATCGCTGGTAGCGCGGCGTTCAAGGCCGTGCTATATTTTGACGACGGGGACGTGCGAGCAGACTCCCGCTCCACCAGACGTTCTACGCGTCCAAGCTCTGCTCCTGACCCGGGTTCGCACCCGGACGGGAGTCAAGCATTGGACACTCCATGATGTCACCGCATGTTCGACGACTGTTGTGGGTCAGAGGCCTGCGTGCTTTCGGCGACGGCTTCGTCAGTCTTCTGCTGCCGCTCTACCTGCTCGAGCTCGGGCTCGGGCCCTTTCAAGTGGGCGCCATCACGGCCGGCACACTGCTGGGCTCCGGTGTCCTCACTTTGGCCATAGGTCTCTGCGCCCATCGCTTCAGGCTGCGTACCCTGCTGCTCTGCGCGACCTTCATGATGGCGGCGACAGGCCTGGGTTTCGCGGTGGTGACGAATTTCTGGCCGCTGCTCCTGATCGCGGTGGTCGGCACGCTCAATCCATCCAGCGGGGACGTCAGCGTGTTCCTGCCTCTCGAGCAGGCCGCGCTCGCGCACGTCGCCGGCGCCCGCGAGCGGACGGCGCTCTTCGCCCGTTACAGTCTCGTCGGCGCGCTGGTCGCCGCGCTGGGGGCGCTGTCGGCGGGATTACCCGGCTTGATGGTCGACGCCGCAGGCATGAGCATGCGCTCCGCGCTGCAGCTCATGTTCGGCCTCTACGGCGTGATCGGTCTGGCGGCGGCGGCCATCTATCGCAAGCTGCCGACGGACTTCGCTGCCGATATGCAGACCTCGACGGCTCCTCTCAAGGAATCCAAACGCATCGTCTATGTCCTTGCGGCGCTCTTCAGCCTCGACGCTTTCGGCGGCGGCTTCATCGTGCAATCGATGCTGGCGCTGTGGCTCTTCGAGAAATTTCAGCTATCGGTCGGGCTGGCGGCGACGATCTTTTTCTGGACCGGCGTGTTCACCGCATTCTCGTATCTGCTCGCGGTGCGCATCGCCAAGAGAATCGGACTGATCAACACCATGGTGTTCACGCATCTTCCGTCCAGTGTGCTCCTGGTGCTCGTTCCGATGATGCCGGACCTGTCCTGGGTTATCGCGCTGCTCCTCGTTCGCAGCGCGCTTTCGCAGATGGATGTGCCGACGCGAAGCTCGTACGTGATGGCAGTGGTGTCGCCGTCCGAGCGTGCGGCGGCTGCCAGCATCACCTCAGTTCCGCGCAGCTTGGCCTCGTCGATCAGCCCTCTGGTGGCGGGTTACCTGCTGCAGGTCTCGACTTTCGGTTGGCCGCTCCTGATCGGCGGCATCCTGAAAATCGTCTACGACCTGTTGCTGCTCGGCATGTTTCGCGCCGTCCGCCCGCCCGAGGAGTCGCCGCCGGAGCGCCGAGAGATGTAGCGGCGCACTGCGCAACAGGGCGAGAGAATACTATCGCTCGTCGAGGCGAACTTCGACGTAGGCGCGGTCGCGGATCTGGCGCACCCAGTCCTGAAACGCCTCGTCCACCTTGCGCTGGCGGATTGCCGCTTGCGCGTCGGAACGCTCGCGAGTGTCGGTGATGTCCTGCCGCCGCCGCTCGAGCACCTGAATGATGTGCCAACCGAAAGGCGATCGCACCGGATCGGAAATCTGATTCGGCTCCAGCTTCTTCATCGCCTCGTCGAATTCCGCTACGGTGTCGCCCGGATTGAGCCAGCCGAGGTCACCGCCTTTGGCGGAAGTCGCGTCCTCGGAATTGAGCTTCGCCAGCTCCTCGAACTTTGCCCCGGTATCGATCCGGTCTTTGAGCCGTTCGATCTTGACTTTGGCGTCGGCTTCCGAAACGATTTCGTTGACGCGGACGAGTATGTGCCGAGCGTGCGTCTGATCGACTACTTTCGGCTCGTTGTGGCTGCGCTTGTCGAGCAGCTTGACGATATGAAATCCGGCGGCGCTGCGCGTGATCGACGAAATCTGGCCGACCGTCATCGCCCGGACCTCGTCGCCGAACACCGTCGGCAGGCGCGCGCCGGGGCGCCAGCCGAGGTTGCCGCCGGAGAGCGCATCGCTCGCGTCGGAAAATCCCGCCGCGACCTGCGCGAAATCGGCACCGCTCTTCAGCGCGCGTAACGCGTCTTCCGCGCGCCGCTTCCTGGCGTCGATCTGCTCCGCGCTCGCCTGCTCGGGCACCATCACCAGAATATGCGCCAGCTTGTATTCGGCCTCACCGGTATTCTGTCCCTTCAGCGTCGCAAGATACTGATCGACTTCGGCGTCGCTGACCGTGATCTTGCTGTCGACCTCGCGCTCGCGCAGGCGCTGCATCGTGAGCTCGTTGCGAACGTCCTCGCGATACTTGGGATAGGTGATGTTCTCCTTCGCCAGCGCCTTGCGGAAATCTTCGGCGGATAGCTTGTTATCCTGCGCAATACGCAGGATTGCGCGCTCGATCATCGTATCGTCGATCTTGACGCCGCTTTCCTTGGCGAATTGAAGCAGCGAGCGCTCGGTCACCATGCGCTCGAGCACCTGCTTGTCGAGAATGTCCTGCGCCGGCGGCTGCACGTTCTGCTGCTTGAGCTGCTGCAAGACGAGGCGTTTGGCGTCGTCGAGATCGTATTGGGTGATCGCCTCGTCGTTGACGACGGCGACCACGCGATCCACGTTGACGACGCGATTCGGCGTCGGTGCGCTCGGTTGCGCCAGCGCGCAGGCTGACGCCAGCGCGAATCCGCGCCTTGAATAGATTTCGAAATGCCATCGCGGTGACCCTCTAGAACTCCGGAAAATAATCTCTGGCCGTGGTGCCGGCAGGCCGCAGGGCCGGGTCGGTGACAGTCAGATAGCCGGGGACGCTGCGCTTGAGCACATCGATCGGGTTGGTGCCGAGGCGCGCGAGTCCGTTCAGCTCGAACTGCACGAACACCGACTTGCTGGCCTGCTGCGTCGTCGTCGTCAACCGTTGGCCGACGATGCGAAACGCCCAGCACCCGCCATTGTACTCGAGGCCGACAACGCCTTCCAGGGTCTTGGAGTCGACCAGCGAATAGTTCCAGCGTCCGATCGCCGACCAGTTGTCCAGGAACGGCCATTGCCCGGACAAATCCGATCTGCTTCAACTGAGAGATGTCTCCGGTCGGACCGACCTGCTGGCGGATGAAACGATAGCTTGCGTTGAGCACGCGCCCGGCGCCCGGCTGCCAGCGAACGCCGACGTCGAAACGCTCGGTCTGCGGATGATTGAGGTTGTATTCGAGTGCACCGGCGGCCGACCAGACGTCCGACAAACGCCCCTCGCCCGACAACAGCAGGTCCGACGTGTTCGCGCTGCGCGGCACCTCGGTAAGCGTCACGCGCTGCGTACGATAATAATAGCGCTGCCCGACCGCGAACCGCATCCTCTCGTCGCCCGACTGCGGATCGAGCAGCCGCGTGACCGCGGCCAGCGTCAGCTGATTCGCGTCGCCGATGCGATCGCTGCCGAGATACCGGTTTTCGGTGAAGAGCTGCGAGAAATTGAAATCGTCGATCGCGGTGTCGAACGGCGGTATCTGATCCTGACGGCGATACGGGATGTAGACATAGTAGGCGCGCGGCTCGAGCGTCTGCGTGAATGCCTGGCCGAACAGATTTGTGTCCCGCTCGAACACGAGGCCGCTGTCGACGCTGCTGATCGGGATCACACGATTCAGATGCTGCTCGGAAGCGCCGCACCGGCGGCATTCGAATCGTCGAAATCGTAATGCGTCATGTGCAGCCCGGTGCGCGCGCTGACGAACCACGCGTTGCCGCGCTGCGACCACGTCACGCGTCGGGTACAGCACCGATCGATCGCCGGTCACGAGAGCAGGCTGGCGGAATCGCACGTACTCGCCGCTGGCCTGAAAATCGAGCCCCTTCCACTCGACGGGGTTCATCGTCAGCAGCAGCTGCGGCTCGCGAAAATACGGCGGCGTGATCGGATTGTGCGGGATCCTGCAGCGTCTGGAACGTCTGGATCCGGGTCAGCAATGAAAAGGGCCCGCGATTGTAGACGAGCCCCGCCTCGCGCGGCAGCGTCGACTGCGAGGTCACCACAAGACGATCGGAGAGATCGGTGAAGTAGGCGTCGTCCGGACACCTTCTGCAAGTTCAGGTAGCCGGCGAGCCCCGGCAGCAAAGCCGAAATTCTGGTTGTGCTTCCAGGACAATCCGTAGCGATTGGTCCCGGTGACGCGGTCGGCCAGCACCTCGACATCGGCCTCACCCGAGATGTCGGGGAAAAGATATCGCGACCTGCCCGTTGAGCTGCAGCCCGCGGCGCGTCATCACCCGCGACGTCAGCGTTGCATCGTAATTCGGCGCGAGATTGAAATAATACGGCAGCGACATTTCGAGCCCGCGGCTGCTGGTCGAGCCGAAGACCGGCGTCAGAAATCCGGATTTGCGCTCGTTCGACAGCGGAAAATCGAGATACGGCGAATAGAAGATCGGCACGCCCTTGAAGATGATGCTCGCGTTGCGCGCCGTCCCGACCAGACGCGAGCGATCCAGGTCGACCTCGCGCGAAGTGAGGTACCAATCGTCGTTGCCCGCGACGCAGGTCGTGTAGCGAAAATCCTTGAGCTCGTAACGGTTCTCGCCGACGAAAGGCAGCTCCTTGGCGTCGCCGCGCGATGCGTTCTCGCCGATGTGGAATTCGGGCTGGTGGAAAAACCCGGTTTCGTCGCTGCGCTTGAACTTGGCCTCGGGGCCGGTGATCCAATCGATGCCGCGGCGCATCAGCACGTTGCCCTTGGCCCAGAATTCCTCGGTCGCGAGATCGTAGTGCAGCCAGTCGGCGAGCACCGTCTGCCGGCGCGTGCGCAGCTCGACCTTGCCCGAAGCCTGAATCGATTTCTCGCTTTCTCCTTCGAGCAGGTCCGCGCGAAGGTACACCGCGTCTCGCTCCGGTTCGAGGCCGGCGCTTGAGCGCTTTGGGCGGAGGCGGCAGCAGCATCGGCGCGAGCTTGAGCCTGTGGCGGCGCGTCGGGCGTGTCCGCTGAAGGCGTCTGCGCATACACGCCACTCTGCAGCAGCAACAGCGAGAACCCGACGAGTGAAGCGCGGCGATCCATGAGGAAGACGACGTCAGCCGATGCTAAAATGCGCTCATTCTACCTGTCTCGCCGGTCCCTCTTTCTTTGCCCTCCGCCGCATGACGTCCGATGTGCGATTCGACGCGCTGCGCGCGTGGCTCGGCCGCGTCCTGCCGGCGCCGATGCGCTCGATCGAGCCCGCATCGGCCGATGCGAGTTTCCGCAGATACTTCCGGATAACGCTGGCCGCCGAGCACTCGATGACAGCTGGCGGAGCGGCAGTCCGGACTCTGATCGCGATGGACGCCCCGCCGCCGCAGGAGGACTGTCGTCCCTTCGTCGCGGTGGCGCGCATGCTCGCCGACGCGAGGTGCACTCGCCCGTGGTATTCGCCGAAGCGCTCGACGAGGGCTTCCTCTTGCTGAGCGACCTGGGCACGCGCACTCTATCTGTCGGCGCTGACCGAAGCTAGCGCGCCGGCGCTCTATGGCGACGCCTGCGCGGCGCTGATTCGCTGGCAGCTCGCGAGCAGCGCGAGGCGTGCTTCCGCCATACGACGAAGCGATGCTGCGCCGCGAGCTCGATCTGTTCCCGGACTGGTACATCGCGAGGCACGTCGGCGTTACGCTCGACCCGGCGCAGCGCGACACATTGAGCAACGTGTTCCGGCGCATTCTCGACAACAACCTCGCGCAAGCGCGGGTCTATGTCCATCGCGATTACCATTCGCGCAACCTGATGGTGTCCGATCCAAATCCGGGCGTGCTCGATTTTCAGGGCGCGGTCTACGGACCCGATCACCTACGACCTGGTCTCGCTGCTGCGCGATGCCTACATCGACTGGGACGAGGCGCTGCAGATCGACTGGGCGGCGCGCTACTGGCAGCGGGCGCGCGCGCGCGGACCTGCCCGTGGGGCCGGATTTCGGCGCGTTCTGGCGCGATTTCGAATGGATGGGCGTGCAACGGCAGCTCAAGGTGCTGGGCATCTTCGCGCGGCTCTATCATCGCGACGGCAAGGACGCGTACTTGAAGGAGATGCCGCGAGTCATGCGCTACCTGCGGGACGCCTGCTCCCGCTACGATGAGCTGTCGCCATTGCTGCGCCTTCTCGACCTGCTCGAGGCGCGACAGCCCGCCATCGGTTACAGCTTCTAAAGGCTCGCATGATAGCGATGATCCTTGCGGCAGGCCGCGGCGAACGCATGCGTCCCTTGTCCGACGCTTGCCCCAAGCCGCTGCTCATGGCGGGCGGCAAGCCGCTCGTCGTGTGGCAGATCGAGCGCCTGGTCGCCGCAGGATTCGCGCACATCGTCATCAACGTCGCTCATCTCGGCGGCATCATCGAAACCGCGCTCGGCGACGGCCGGCACTTCGGCGCGACTATTCGCTACTCGCGCGAAGTCGAGCCGCTGGAAGTCGCGGGCGGGATCGCCACCGCGCTGCCGATGCTCGGAAGCGGACTGCGTGCTGGTCGTCAGCGGCGATATCCATGCCGATTACGACTATGCATCGCTGCGTCCCGCGCGCCGGCGCCATGGCCGACGACGGATCGCGCGCCGCACCTGCACATGGTGATGGTCCCCAATCCCGCGTATCATCCCGGCGGCGATTTCGTGCTGACCGGCGATCGCCTCGCGCTGAACGGAGCAGCGACGCGGAGCGCACGACCTTCGGCAACATTGCGCTTGTACCGGACGTCGCTGTTTCGGGAGCTGCCGCGCGGCCGGAAGCTCAAGATGCTGCCGTTCTGGCGCGACTGGATCGCGCGCGGCTGGGCAAGCGGCGAGCTCTTCGTCGGCCGCTGGGCCAACGTGGGCACCGCCGCGGAGCTTGCCAGCCTCGACTCGGAGCTCCTCGGCAACGATCTTCCAAGCGAGACATCGATGAACGCCAACATGGACCCGCTGACCGCCAATCCCCTGCTCGATCTCTCGGGTCTGCCGCGTTTTGCGGAAATCGGTCCCGAACACGTCGGCCCCGCCATCGACGCCTTGATCGCCGATGCGCGCGCTACGATCGAGCGCGCCGCGACGCTCAATGAGGCTCCCGACTGGGACAACTTCGTGCAGCCGCTGGCCGATACGCTCGACCGCCTCGGTCGTTCATGGGGACAGGTCGCGCATTTGAATGCCGTCGTCGAACACCCCGCGCTGCGCGAGGCCTACAACGCCAACCTGCCGAAAGTGACGGCCTTCCACACCGATCTCGGACAGGACGAGCGGCTTTTCAGCCGCTACCGCGCGCTGGCCGACGCTCCGGGCTTCGCATCGCTGGATGCCGCCGCGCAAGAGCTGATCGAGAACACCTTGCGCGACTTCCGGCTTTCGGGCGCCGAATTGCCCGACGACAGGAAGGCGCGGTTCAAGGCGATCGAAGAGGAGCTCTCGCAGCTGTCTTCCCGGTTCGAGGACAACGTGCTCGACGCGACCAACGATTACGGTCTGTTCATCGGCGACGCGGCGAAGCTCTCCGGCATTCCGGCCGATGTTCAGGAGACCGCGAAGAAGGCGGCTTACGAGGAGAGCAAGCCGGGCTGGAAGCTGACTCTGCGCGCGCCTTGCTACCATCCGGTCATGCAATATGCCGACGACCGAAGCCTGCGCGAGACCTTGTACCGTGCGTACGCGACGCGGGCGAGCGAGTTCGGCAAAGCCGATTGGGATAACAGCGCGCTGATCGACCGCATCGTGTCGCTTCGTCGGGAGAGCGCCGCGTTGCTCGGCTACAAGAGCTATGCCGAAGTGTCCCTGGTGCCGAAGATGGCACGGAACCCGGCCGAGGTGCTCGTCTTCCTGCGCGATCTCGGCGCACGCGCGAAGCCCTTTGCCGAGCGCGACATGGTCGAGCTGCGCACGTTCGCGCGCGACCGGCTCGGCCTGTCCGAGCTTGCGGCGTGGGACATTCCCTATGCCTCGGAAAAGCTGCGCCAGGAGCGTTACAGCTTCTCGGATCAGGAGGTCAAAGCCTACTTTCCGGAGGACCGCGTGCTCGCGGGCATGTTTCAGCGTCGTCGAGACGATCTTCGGGGTCACGATACGCGAGTCGAGCGGCGCCGGTCTGGCATCCGAGCGTGCGCTTTTTCGACGTCCTCGATCGCGAAGGCACCGCGGTGGGCCAGTTCTATCTCGACCTGTATGCGCGGGCGGGCAAGCGCGGCGGTGCGTGGATGGACGACGCGATCACTCGTCGCCGCAATGGCGCGAAGCGGCAGCATCCGGTCGCCTACTTGACCTGCAATTTCTCGGCGCCGGTCAGCGACAAGCCCGCGCTGTTCACGCACGACGAAGTGACGACGCTGTTTCATGAGTTCGGACACGGTCTCAATCTGCTGCTGACGCAGGTCGACGTGCCGGGCGTCTCGGGGCTGGAAGGCGTGGAATGGGACGCGGTCGAGCTGCCGAGCCAGTTCATGGAAAATTTCTGCTGGGAGTGGGACGTGCTGAAGCACATGAGCGCGCATGTCGATACCGAGCGAGCCGCTGCCGCGGGCGCTGTTCGACAAGATGCTCGCGGCGAAGAATTTCCAGAGCGGGATGCAAACGGTGCGCCAGCTCGAATTCGCGCTGTTCGACATGCATCTGCACTCACGATTTCGATGCCAGCGCCGGGTCCGCGCTCGAGCTGGTACGCGCGATACGGCGCGAAGTCGCGGTCGTACCGCGGCCGGAGGACGATCGCAGCCTGCCGCACGGCTTCAGCCACATTTTCGCCGGCGGCTATGCCGCCGGCTATTACAGCTATAAATGGGCCGAGGTGCTCTCAGCTGACGCCTACAGCTTGTTCGAGGAACAAGGCGTCCTGTCACCGGCCGCCGGTAGCGCGGTTCCGGGACGAGGTGCTCGCCCGAGGGGGCAGCCGGCCGGCGCTGGAGTCGTTTATCGCCTTTCGGGGCCGGCCCCCACAAATCGATGCCTTGTTGCGGCATAATGGTATGTTGGCGTCATAATACCGCCTTAGGAGGCGAGATGATCACCGCATCCATTGCCGCGCGTTCCCTGAGCGCATTTGCCCTGCTGCTGCTGATTTCCGGCCTCAGCCGCGCGCGCAAGTGCAGCAGGTGTATCGCTATATCGATCTCGACGGCCGCGTCGTCTACTCGGACAAGCCGCCGCCGTCCGACCGCCAAGGATGCCCAGGCCAAGCGCATCGGCGCCAACAGCATCGAAACCAGCGATCTGTCGTTATGCCATCGCGCAGGCGCAGGAACGGTATCCGGTGACGCTGTACAGCTTTTCCTGCGGCGTGGTCTGCGACACCGCGCAGGGCGTGCTCAACAAGCGCGGCGTGCCGCATACGGTGATCGACGTCAGCGTGGGCGACGGCGCCGAACGGCTCAAGCGGCTCAGCGGCGGTCTCGACGCGCCGACGATACAGGTCGGCGATCAATACGCGACCGGCTTCAATGAAGGCAAGTGGCAGGCGATGTTGACCGACGCGGGCTATCCCAAGACGCCGCCGCCAAGAACCACCCCGGTCGGACGCCCGCCGGTTCCGATCGTGACCGCGCCGGAGCACCACCAGCCAAACGGTCGCGGCGCCGCCCAAGGGTACCTATCCGCAATAGCGTCAAGGTTCGCCGAAGGATCCACTACGGCCTGAGCTCGCAGAAGTGCGCGATGCCGCTGCAGGCTCAATGCTTGCCGGTGTCCAGCTTGAGCTCCTGAATCTTGCGCGTAAGCGTGTTGCGGCCCCAGCCGAGCCACTGCGCGGCTTCCATGCGATGGCCGGCCGGTATGCGCGAGCGCGCGCAGGATGAGCGTGCGCTCGAATTCCTTTTCCAGCCGGTCGCCGACCGCGCGCTCGCCGCGCGCGAGCGCGCTCGCGAGTTCGCGATCGAGAGCCTGCTGCCAATTGCTTTCTTCGTCCGCGGTCGCGCTCCGCGTGCGCAGCTCCGGAGGCAGATCCGCCGCCTCGATGCGTTGGCCCGGGCCCATCACGGTCAGCCAGTGGCAGATGTTTTCGAGTTGACGGACGTTACCCGGAAACGCGAAGCCGGATAACACCTTGAGCGCGGCGTCGGAGAGCTGCTTAGGCTCGACCGCAAGGTCGCGCGCGCTCTTGAGCAGGAAATGGCGGGTGAGCGGCGCGATATCCTCGCCGTCGCTCGCGCAGCGGAGGCAAGCGCAGCCTGACCACGTTCAGCCGGTGCAGCAGATCTTCGCGGAACAGGCCCTGCAGCACGCGCTCCTCCAGGTTCTGATGCGTTGCCGCGATGATGCGAACGTTGGCGCGCAGCGGCGCGTGGCCGCCGACGCGATAGTATTCGCCGTCAGCGAGCACGCGCAGAAGCCGCACCTGCAGGTCGGGCGGCATGTCGCCGATCTCATCGAGGAAAAGCGTGCCGCCGTCGGCCTGCTCGAACCGCCCGCGGCGCGAGCTCTGCGCGCCGGTGAACGCACCGCGCTCGTGGCCGAACAGCTCCGACTCCAGCAGGTCCTTCGGTATCGCCGCGGTATTGATCGCGACGAAAGGCTGCGCGGCGCGCACGCTGTGCCGGTGCAGGGCACGCGCGACCAGCTCCTTGCCGGTGCCGGATTCGCCGGTGATCAATACCGTGACGTGCGATTGCGACAGCCGGCCGATCGCCCGGAATACCTCCTGCATCGCCGGCGCCTGCCCGAGCATCTCCGGGGTCGCCACCGCGGACGGAGGTCACGGGCGACGGCGCCGGCACCTCGGCGCTGGCGCGACGGATCAGCGCCAGCGCGTGATCGATGTCGAATGGCTTGGGAAGATATTCGAAGGCGCCGCCCTGAAACGCCGCGACCGCGCTGTCGAGATCGGAATACGCGGTCATGATGATCACGCGCACCGTGGGATGGCTCTCCTTGAGCTTGCCGAGCAGCGCGAGCCCCGATTCGCCGGGCATCCGGATATCGGTCACGATGACCTGCGGCTCGCCGTGCTGCAAGCGCCTGGGTGACCTCGTAGACCGACGCGAACGACTTGTGCGCGATGCCCTCGCGCGCAAGCGCCTTTTCGAGCACCCAGCGAATGGAGCGGTCGTCGTCGACGATCCAGACCGCATTCATCGCCTCACCTTGGGCAAAATCGCGATCGTCATACGCATGCATCGTTTATACCCGGAATCTAGACGCGCTCTGCCGGTTGAGCTCCAGCGGCAGCAGGATCGGTGAAAATCGTGTGACCGGGGACGCTCTCGCATTCGATGGCGCCGTTGTGTTGCGCGATAAAAGTCTGCGCGATGGTCAGGCCCAGGCCGCTGCCGCCCTCGCGCCCGGACACCAGCGGAAAGAAAATCTTGTCGCGAATCGCTTCCGGAACGCCCGGGCCGTTGTCCTCGACCGAGAGCGCGAGCGCCAGCCGATGCCGGCGCTTGGCCAGCGTAATGCCGCGAGCGCACGCGCGTCCTGAGGCGGATTTCGCGGCGCTCCCGAGATGCCTTCGAGCGCCTGCGCGGCGTTTCTGACGATGTTGAAGAGCGCTTGCGTAAGCTGCTCGGGATCGGCCTCGAACTCCGGCAGGCTGATGTCGAAATCGGAATGAATCAGAATCCGCGGGAACTCCGGCCTGCATAACGCTGCCGACCCGCACCAGAAGCTCGTGGATGTTCGTTCGCCGGTATTTTGGCAGCCGGTGCGGCGTCAGGAGCCGATCGACCAGCGTCTGCAGCCGGTCCGCCTCGCCGATGATCACCTGCGTGTACTCGATCAGCGGCGGACGATCGAGCTCGTGCTCGAGCAGCTGCGCCGCGCCGCGGATGCCGCCCAGCGGATTCTTGATCTCGTGCGCGAGGCTGCGTATCAAGTCCCGATTGGCCTGCTGCTGCTCGAGCAGGCGCTCCTCGCGCGCGATCTTGAGCTGCTGGTCGATGTGGCGGAATTCCAGGAGCAGCGTCGCACCGGGCGCATCGACCACCGATACCGTGCAGGAAAGGTGCAGCTTGAGCTTGCCTGCGACGCCGAGCTCGAGCTCCTGCTCGGTGTACGAAGCGCCGCTCGCCAGCGCCTTGTCGATCGCCTGAAACAGTGCCGGCGCTTCGCCAAAAACGGATCCGGCGGAATGACCGACCAGCTGGCGCCTGGACAGCTCGAACAGGTTCTCGGCGGCTGGATTCGCGTAGCAGATGCCGAGCTCGTCGGTCAGCAACACGACCGCGGTGGCCAGCAATTCCAGGCCCGGATACGCGACGGCAGGTGTTTCGACGGTGGAGATGTGCGTTTGAAACATCGCGTGCCACCGAAGCGGTGCAGCGATGATAGTAGCAAGTTCCGCGCCCGGACGGCTCGGCGCGCCGCAGGCGCAAGCCGCAGCGACTCCAACGTGCAGCGCGCGCTGCTGCGCACGCCTCACATCGCCGACCCAGCGGTCAGGGTCATGATGCCGGCGCCAAGGTCCGACGTGTTACTTCAGCGCGGCCAGCTCCTTGCGCAGCGCCTCGATGTTCTTCTCGTGTAGGCTGACCGCCTGCCTCAATTTGGCGAGCCGGTTGGCGTATTTCTGGGCGTCCTTCTGTTCGTCGGGCAGCGGCGGCGGCGCGCCGTCGCCGTACGCCGCGCGTGACTCGACGAGCAGCTTTTCCTCGGTGTCGAGCTCGTCGGTCAGGACCTTGCGCCTCAGAGCGTCGCGCGCCCGTTGCGTATCGGCGTCGACCCTGGGAAACCCGGCCGGCGTCGGCGTAGCCTTTGGCGGACCGCTCGCCGCGCACCTCATCGCCCACTCCGCAGGAAAGTTTTTCCAGCCCTTCTCCGGCGCGACGTTGGTGTAGTGCATGTTGCCCTCGGCGTCGACGATACTTGCAGATATCGGCGCAAGGCGCAGGGCGCCAAGACGCAGCGCCGTGCACCAGCAAATGGCACGCGCGCACTGGATGGACGCGCGGGTGGCTCGAGGAGGACCATAGCGCGCCAGTGTATCAAAACGCCGCGCCGGGCAAGCGCCGCCAGTCGCAAAAGGGCGGATCGTGGCGATCCGCCCCCGCCTGTGCGATCTGCCGCGACTACAGGCTGTAATACATGTCGAATTCGACCGGATGCGTCGTCATGCGAAAACGCGTGACCTCTTCCATCTTGAGCGCGATGTACGCGTCGAGCATGTCGTCCGAGAACACGCCGCCGCGCGGTCAGAAATTCGCGATCCTTGCTCGAGGTTGTCGAGCGCTTCGTCGAGCGACGCGCACGGATGCGGAACCTTGGCGGCGACTTCAGGCGGCAGGTCGTACAGGTTCTTGTCGATCGGATCGCCGGGATGGATCTTGTTCTGCACGCCGTCGAGTCCCGCCATCAGCAGCGCGGCAAAGCAGAGGTACGGATTCGTCGTCGGATCGGGAAAGCGCACTTCGACGCGCCGCCCCTTGGGATTGCTGACGTAGGGAATGCGGCACGCGGCCGAACGGTTGCGCGACGAATACGCCAGATTGATCGGCGCTTCGAAGCCCGGCACCAGGCGCTTGTACGAGTTGGTGCCCGGATTGGTGATGGCGTTCAGCGCCTTGGCATGCTTGATCACGCCGCCGATGTAGAACAGCGCGAACTCCGGACAGGCCGGCGTAGCCGTCGCCCGCGAACAGGTTCTGCCCGCCCTTCCACACCGACTGGTGGACGTGCATGCCCGAGCCGTTGTCGCCGACGATCGGCTTCGGCATGAAGGTCGCGGTCTTGCCGTAGGAATGCGCGACCATGTGCACGGTGTACTTCAGGATCTGCATCCAGTCGGCGCGCTTGACCAGGCTGTTGAACTTGGTGCCGATCTCGCACTGGCCCGGCCGCGGCGACCTCGTGGTGGAAGACCTCCACCTCGACGCCCTGCTCCTCGAGCGCCAGCGAGATCGCGTTGCGGATGTCCTGCAGCGAGTCGATCGGCGGCACCGGAAAATAGCCGCCCTTGACCGGCGCGCGATGCGCCATGTTGCCGCCTTCGTATTCCTTGCCGGTGGACCACGGCGCCTCTTCCGATTCGATCTTGACCGAGCAGCCCGACATGTCCACGTGCCAGGTCACCGAGTCGAAAATGAAGAACTCGGGCTCGGGACCGAAGTACGCGGTGTCACCGAGCCCGGTCGATTTCAGATACGCCTCGGCGCGCTTGGCGAGCGAGCGCGGGTCGCGGTCGTAGCCCTTGCCATCCGGCGGCTCGACCACGTCGCAGGTGATGTTGAGCGTAGTCTCGTCGGTGAACGGATCGATGCGCGCCGAGTCCGCATCGGGCATCAAGCAGCATGTCGGAGGCTTCGATGCCCTTCCAGCCGGCGATCGAGGAGCCGTCGAAGGCGTGGCCGTTGTCGAACTTGTCCTGCGTGAACTGCTTCGCCGGGACCTGGACGTGCTGTTCCTTGCCGCGCGTGTCGGTGAAGCGAAGGTCGACGAACTTGACCTCCTTGTCCTTGATCGTCTTCAGTACATCGGCGGATGCAGCCATGCGTTTCTCCTGTGGGTGCGTCGAAGCTGAGTCGAAATCGGACGAAAACAGCGCGCAAGCGGGCGTTTTCGCAGAGCATTAAAAAGCAGAAACTATGCCATAAGCCGCGCGTCGCTGGCACGGGGGTAGCTGCGCGTTTAGTCACGACTTGCGGCGCACGCTCTGCACCGCAATCGAGCGGCCGCCGCCGGCCTTGCTTCGCCGTGGTGCAGCAAGAGCGCTCGGCGCGACACCGAAGCCTACGCCCAACGGCGCTATACTGAAGCCTCCGATGCGTACGTGCATACCGCGCCGGGTCTGGGCTCCAAGCAAGCGGCAGCGACCGGACCGGGAGCGGCAAGCGCCCATGATCGAGGAAAAAGCGGCGATGGACGACCTGGTCAGCAGGCATCTTTGCTGCGGCGCACGAGCGCGCGCTGAAGACCGCTTGCCTTATTTCGGTGCCGTCTCGCCGAGCCGACGCCTATGCCGTTGCTGAGCGGCCGCGCCGGATGCGCGTTTAATCGACGTTCGCACCCGCCCGGAATGGGATTACGTCGGCCATGTTCCGGACAGCTCGCTTCTGGAGTGGAACATCTATCCCGACGGCAGGCGCAATCCGGAATTTCTCGAACGAGCTGCGGATCAAGGCGCCCGATACGTCGACGCGCCGGTGTTCTTTCTTTGCCGCAGCGGACAGCGTTCCGACGGCGCGGCTCGCATGGCCGCGGCGGCAGGCTATTCGAAGGCGTTCAACGTCCTGGAAGGATTCGAGGGCGACAAGGATGCGCACGGACAGCGCGGCAAGCTCGGCGGCTGGCGCAAGGCCGGCCTGCCCTGGGTTCAGGGATAGAACAAATACACCTGGTAGCCTGCCTGCGTCGTCGCGCTGGCATCGATAAAGAGCTTGACCGGCAGCTCGGTGTTGCCGGCGATGCCGACCGTCCGGATCGGCCGCGCCGCTGATGTATTCGCCCGGCGCAAACGCACGTCGCACCACCGGCTGATCCTGTGTATCGGACAGCGTCAGCTCGATGATAGGGGTATGCCAGCGGATAGGGGCGCGATTGCGTATCGTCGCCGAAAGGATCAGCAGGCCCTTGTGCGCGGGATCCGCCTGAAGATCCGACGCCTCGATCGAAAGCGCGGCCACGTCCTGCAGCGCGCGCACCTGGCACCCGGCCGCCGCGCACAAGCTTGATCAGCACGGGCTTGGTCTTCGGCCAGTGCGCGGCGATCGCGTCGCGAAAATGGAACAAGCGCCTGCCCGCGAAGAGCAGCACCAGCACCGGTACCGACATGCCGAAGATCCAGCTCGGCACGCGGCGCCGCTCGCGCTTTTCCTGCCACGAAAAACGCGCCGCGTAGTCGGCTTTCGGTGTCGTCGATGACGCCGTCCTGCGGATGCGGCGCGACGATGGCCGGCTCGACGCGCTCGTCGAAATCCGGCGCCGGCTCGAGTGCTTGCGCGCTGCGCAGCGTCACGGTCGGCGGGCCCAGCGCAGGTTCGTCGAAATCGGGTCTCTGGGCTTCGCGCGCAGTTGCGGCGCCAGCGAAACCAGCGATGCAACGCCGTCGAAAACGGTATGGCAATGACCGCACCGGACCTGTCCGGCGCGCAGCGCGAGCTGCGGCGGAGTGACCCGGAAGATCGTGTTGCAGCCGGGACAGCGAGTGAATTTTTCCTCAGCCATCGTCGTCTATTCGGCTGCCCGCAAGCGCCACCCATCCTTCTTCGCTGCTCCAGACGCCGATAGTAAACCATCGCTCGTAGGCGGCCATCACGGCGGCTGCCTGGGACTCCAAGTACGCCCGACAGAACGATGCGTCCGCCCGTCTCGTACATGCGCTGCGAGCAGCGGCGCCAGCAGTTGCAGCGGGTTGGCCAGAATGTTCGCGACGACGACGTCGTAGCGTGCCCGCCTCGAACGCTTCGGGCAGATCGAAGCTGCGCGGCGACACCGTTGCGCTGCGCGTTGTCGCGACTGGCGGCGATCGCCTGCAGATCGACGTCGGTGCCGGCAACTGCGGCCGCGCCGAGCTTGGCCGCAGCGATGGCCAGGATGCCGGACCCGCAGCCGTAATCGAGCACCGTCTCGCCACCGCGCAAGGTGCAGCGCCAGCCAGCGCAGGCACATGCGCGTCGTCGGATGGCTTCCGGTGCCGAACGCCAGGCCGGGATCGAGCCTCAAGATTGATCGCGTTGGCATCGACCGGCTCGCACCAGCTGGGCACGACCCACAAGCCGGGCGCGACGCTGCATCGGCTGGAACTGCTGCCTGCGTCTTGCGCACCCAGTCGTCGTCGGCAATCGCCGCTGATGGCGTGCGCGGGCACCGCCGCACCCAACGCGGCGCTTGCGCGAACCAAGGCATCGCCGGCATCGGCGTCGCTGGCGAACAGCGCCGAGCAGCCGGCACACCGGCCAGAGGTCGATGGCGGTGAGGGTCGAGATTCGCTGGGCTCGCCGTAGCGCGCGATCTCCTGGTCCGATGCCCGCATGCGGGTCCGCGGTGTCGACCGCCAGCGCGCCGGCGTCCAGGAGCGCGTCCGCCCATCGCTCGGCGTCGGCCGCGTCCGCGTCAAACTCAAGCGCCAGAAAGGACATTGCCGCTTTATCGGACCGTAACGGCCACTACTTGAGGCGATCTGCCTTGCGCTTGGCCATCCGCTGCTCGAGATAGTGGATCGTGGTCCCTCCGCGCAGGAACGACTCGTCGTGCAGCAACTGCTGATGCAGCGGGATGTTGGTCTTGATGCCCTCGATGACCATTTCCGAGAGCGCGATGCGCATGCGGGCGATCGCCTGCTCGCGCGTATCGCCGTATGCGATCACCTTGCCGATCAGCGAGTCGTAGTTCGGCGGCACGAAATAGTTGTGATAGACGTGCGAATCGACTCGGATGCCGGGCCCGCCGGGCGCGTGATACGAGGTGATCCGCCCCGGCGAAGGCACGAACGTGTCGGGATCCTCGGCGTTGATCCGGCACTCGATCGCGTGTCCGCGCCGCGACGACGTCGCGCTGGCGAAAAGCGAGCCGCTGTCCGGCCGCGACACGGATCTGCTGCTGCACGATGTCGATGCCGGTGATCATCTCGGTCACCGGGTGCTCGACCTGCACCCGCGTGTTCATCTCGATGAAGAAGAACTCGTCGTCCTGGTACAGGAACTCGAACGTGCCCGCGCCGCGGTAGCTGATCTTGCGGCACGCGCTCGGCGCAGCGCTCGCCGATGCGCGCGTCAGCGCGCGAAGCGGGATACCGGGCGCGGGCGCCTCCTCGATGATCTTCTGATGACGCCGCTGCATCGAGCAGTCGCGCTCGAACAGGTAGACCGCGTTCTTGTGCTCGTCGGCGAGCACCTGAATCTCGATGTGGCGCGGCTTGTCGAGATATTTCTCCATGTAGACGGTGGCGTTGCCGAACGCGGCGCCGGCTTCCGCGCGTGTCAGGCTGACGGCGGAGAGCAGCGCGGCTTCGGTGTGCACGACGCGCATGCCGCGCCCGCCGCCGCCGCCGGCGGCCTTGATGATCACCGGGTACTTGACCGCCCGGGCGCTCTTGATGATTTCCTTCGGGATCGTCGGGCAGTGCGCCCTCGGAGCCGGGAACGCATCGGCACGCCGGCCTTGGTCATCGCCACCTTGGCGCTGACCTTGTCGCCCATGAGACGGATGGTGTCCGGCCGCGGTCCGATGAATACGAAGCCGCTCTTTTCGACCTTCTCCGCGAAGTCGGCGTTTTCGGACAGGAAGCCGTAGCCCGGATGGATGGCCTGCGCGTCGGTGACTTCGGCGGCGCTGATGATCGCCGGGATATTGAGGTAACTCTGTTCCGACGGCGGCGGTCCGATGCACACCGACTCGTCCGCGAGGCGCACGTACTTCGCCTCGGCGTCGGCCTCCGAATGAACGACCACCGTCTTGATGCCGAGCTCGCGGCAGGCGCGCTGGATGCGCAAGGCGATCTCGCCTCGATTGGCGATCAGAACCTTGTCGAACAGCTGGCCGGCTACTTTGGTGGGCACCCGAGCCTCATGCGGCCGAAGACTCGGCCGGTCACGCAACGCCAGACCAAGGTTCGCCAGCCTCATCGCGTCAGCCGATGATGACGAGGGGCTGTCCGTACTCGACCGCTTGCCCGTTCTCGACCAGGATCGCCTTGACGATACCCGCCTGATCGGCCTCGATCTCGTTCATCAGCTTCATCGCCTCGATAATGCACAAGGGTCACCCGCCTGAACCGCATCGCCAACTTCGACGAACGAAGCAGAACCCGGCGCTGCCGCCCGATAGAAGGTTCCGACCATCGGAGCTTTAACGACGTGGCCTTCGGCCGGGCGGCGGCAGCTTGCTGCCCCGCCGGCACGTCGCCGACAGAAACGCCGACATTTGCACCGGTCGCCGCCGAGTCCAGGCGCGTGGTGGGCCAGGAGGCATGGAGCGCGTGATTCGCACTCGCTCTTCCCCTTCCGAAACCTCGAGCTCGGCGATGCCGGAGTTCTCGACCAGTTCGATCAATGTTTTCAGCTTGCGTAAGTCCATGGACACAATCCCCCGGATTGGAGTTACGCCATCGGAACGGCTATGCCACGTAGGCCCGAAGTTGCGCCCGCGGGTCGCGGCGGCCAGCGCTTCACGCGCGCCTACCCGCCATTTTCTGCGGTTTACTCCCTGCGTCGGCACGCGCGGCCATTGCCAGCGTGTGAAGCCCCGTATTTTGCAGCTTTTAACGGGAATTGTCCACCGTTGAGCGACGTTATGCGAGCGCGCATAACGATATGCCGCCATCCTGGATTTTGACGCCCGATATGGCCGGTATTCGGAGCAGGTCAGGGCCGAGGTCCGAAGAGATCCGGATACCGCCGGGTTGCAGCGATTTAGAGCAGACTATCGATGGTTGACCGAAGTTTGGTAGCGTCAAAGGGGCCGAGCTGGGTTCGCGCCACCGTTCCCTTGCGGCTGATTACGATCGTAAATGGCAACGCGCTGAGCTGGTTCCCGAGCGTTTTCGAAAGCTCGACGGCGCCGAACCCGCCTATCAGGGCGGGGTAATTGAGATCGAGCTCCTTGGCGAACTGCTCGACCTTTTCCGCCTGATCGACCGCGATACCGACAAACTGCAAGCCCCTGGGCCCCAACTCGCGCTGGATCTTCACGAACTCGGGCATCTCCTCGCGACAGGGCGCGCACCAGGTCGCCCAGAAATTGACCACCACGACCTTGCCCCGCCATTGGCCGAGCGATTGCTGCTGGCCCGAGATATCCGGCAGCGACAACGACAAGAGCGCGGTTGCGTCGCGCGGCGATTGGTCCCAGACCGCGAGCGCCACGCCGCCAGCCAGCGCGAGGAGCGCGGCAGTTCCAATCCAGTATCCTGTGTCTCGCGTTTCGCATCGCCTAAGCTGGGTCAGAGAGTGAAGGCTCACACTTCACTTGAACCATTGTTTCCTTGGAGCATCGTCCTGCGGCGTAGGGGCACTGCCGGCGGCCGGCAGCGGCACGGTAACGCGCTGGATATTCGGCGGATAGCAGATTCCCAGATCCGCGCAGCCTTGCGATTCGGCCTGAACCACGACCTTTTGCCCGGGCGTCGTTCCCGGCAGCGTGAGATTGACGATGAGATTGCCGCGGTAGGTCTCCACGCGGCCGAAAAACTGATCCTCTTTCATCTTGCCCGTCGGCAGCGACGGCGTAACGAGCCCCGACGCTGCCGGCTCGACGGCAAAATGCAGCTTGTCTCGATACAGATAGTAGCCGTCGGCGATGATGAAGCGCGCCTCGACGGTATGCGGGTCGAGCGCACGTGCGCTGAAGCGAAACGCCTTTTCCGGCGCCAGAGGAAGCACCTGAGCCTGACGCCGGAATCACCAGCGCAAAAGCAGTCACACCCAGCGCATGCAGGATGAGCGAGCGCCGCTCAGTCCGCATTGGCAAGCCGTTTCCGTGGCGATCCAGTCGAGGTATCCGGGCAAGGCATCGGAAATGGGGACAGCGACGATTTCGGGAAGTTCGTACGGGTGGCTCGCCAGAATGGCCGCCTCGACCTTCGGATAGAGCTCGGCGCGCGTCTTGATCGCCAACGGCGTTTCTTCGGCCGTTTCGATTTGACCGCGCCAGTGATAGAGTGACTCGTACCGGCGCACCGACGTGGATACACGCGGCCAGGCGTGCGGCGAGAAGCTCTCTCGCCAACGCCTCCGCCGCCGCCCGCTCAGGCAGCGTAGTCAGGACCAGCAATGCTGGCGGCGTCGTGCGATGTGGCAAGGAGTCACCATGCGTTTTCTCGTGCTATTGATTGTACTGGCTTTCCCCGTCATCGACGTGCTGGCGACGATGCGCTTCGCGCGGTGGACCGGCGTGCCCGCGTTGGCGTGGATGCTCGTGTCGACCGCGGCGGGATTGTTGTTGCTGCGTCACGAACGGCTTGGGTTCAGGGCCAGGACACTGGCCGCGCTTCGCGGCGATCGACCGCTGATGCGCGGACTCTTCGACAGCGGCCGCAAGGTCCTGGCGGCGCTGTTGCTGATTCTGCCGGGCGTCCTGTCCGACCTTCTTGCGCTCCTGCTGCTGTTGCTGCCGATCAACGTCGGCAGACCGCTGGCGACCGCGAGCGCGCGGATTCGGCATGCCGCGCGGCGACGCGCTCGACGGCGATTACCGCCGCGTGGATTGAGGTCGCGTCAACGGAAATCAAGGGCCGAAGATGGTCGGCTGAGCTTTACCCGCGCGCCAGTACGCCCAGAGCATCATCAGCACGCCGATGACGATCATCGGCAGCGACAGCCACTGCCCCATCGACATGCCCAGAGCAAGCGTGCCTAGAAAGCTGTCCGGCTCGCGCGCGTACTCGACCAGAAAACGAAAGCTTCCGTAGCCGATCAGGAACAGTCCGGAAACAGCGCCGAGCGGCCGCCGGTGGCGCGCATAAAGCCAGATCAGCGCGAACAGCACGAAGCCCTCCAGCGCCGACTCGTAGAGTTGCGACGGATGCCGCGGCAGCATTCCCACCCGCTCGTAAATCGCGGCCAGACCCCGAGCCGCCGCTTCCTGCGGAAAAGCGGTGATCCAGGCTTTGTCTTCGGCGGCGGCCTGCGGAAAATAGACCGCCCATGGCGCGGTGGCGCTGGTCACGCGGCCCCAGAGCTCACCGTTGATGAAGTTGCCGAGTCGACCGAACGCAAGGCCCAGCGGAACCAGGGGTGCGACGAAGTCCGTAACCTCGAGCCAGCGCTTGTTTCGATTGCGGGCATAGAGCCAGAGCGCGATCAGCACGCCAAGAAACCCGCCGTGGAAACTCATTCCTCCCTGCCAGATCGCGAGCATTTCGGCGGGGTGTGCGAAATAGTAGAACGGCTTGTAGAACAGCACATAGCCGAGCCGGCCACCGAGTATCGTGCCGAAGACGCCGTAGAAGAGCATGTCGTCGACATCGCGCGGATGCCAACCCGTCAACAGGTTCTGACGTGCCCGGAATTTGCCAAGGATCACGATCTGTATGAAGGCGAGCAGGTACATGAGCCCATACCAGCGCACCGCAAGCGGGCCCAATTGAAGGGCGACGGGATCGAACTGAGGATGAACGAACATTGGGAGCGCGGCGCGGCGTACTTCGGCAAAGTCTATCGCTGCCCGCTTTGTTAGAATTTGTAAACGCAGCGATTATACGAGAGAGGTGGAGCCAGTGCCGAACAACCGCCGCAGCCGCATCATCACGCAGGGTTTCGCCCGGTCGCCGAACCGCGCCATGCTGCGCGCCGTCGGCTTCGACGATGGGGACTTCGACAAGCCCATCGTCGGCGTCGCCAACGGCCACAGCACCATGAATCCATGCAACGCCGGCATCCAGCCGCTGGTCGATCGCGCGATGGCGGCGCTGAAATCCGCGGACGCGAAGCCGCAGGTTTTCGGCTTCCCGACGGTCACCGACGGCATCGGCATGGGCACCGAGGGCATGAAGTATTCGCTGGTGTCGCGCGAAGTCATCGCCGACGCGATCGAGTCGCGGTGATGGGGCAATGCATGGATGGCGTGCTTGTGCGTCGGCGGCTGCGACAAGAACATGCCCGGCGGCGATGATGGCGCTGGCGCGGATGAATGTTCCGGGAATCTTCGTCTACGCGGGAACGATCAAGCCGGGAATGTGGAAGGGCCAGGTGCTCACCATCGTGAGCCCGTTCGAGGCGGTCGGCGCATTCGCCGCCGGCAAGATGTCCAAGGAGGATTTCGACGGCATCGAAAGAACGCCTGCCCGACCGTCGGCGCATGTGGCGGTCATGTACACCGCCAACACCATGTCCTCGTCGTTCGAGGCGCTGGGCATGAGCCTGCTCGGCAGCTCGCAGCTTGCCTCGCCCGATCCCGAGAAGGCCGACTCGGCGGCAGCGTCGGCACGAGTGCTGGTCAACGCGATCAAGATCGATCTGAAGCCGCGCGACATCATCACCCGCAAGTCGATCGAAAACGCGATCGCGCTGGTGATGGCGACCGGCGGATCGACCAATGCCGTGCTGCACTATCTCGCGATCGCCGCCGCGGCGGAAGTCGAATGGACCATCGACGACTTCGAGCGCATGCGCCAGCAGGTGCCGGTGCTGTGCGACTTGAAGCCGTCGGGCCGCTTCGTGGCCGTCGATTTCAACCGCGCCGGCGGCGTGCCGCAGGTGCTCAAGATGCTGCTCGCGCACGACCTGCTGCACGGCGACTGCATGACCATCACCGGCAGAACGATCGGCCGAGGAGCTCGACGGCGTCGACGAGAACCCGCGGGCGGACCAGGAGGTCATCCGTCCGTGGAACAAGCCGATGTACCGCGCAAGGCCACCTGGCGATTCTCAGGGGCAACCTCGCGCCCGAAGGTTGCGTGGCCAAGATCACGGGCCTCAAGAATCCGTCGATCACGGGCCCGGCGCGCGTGTTCGACTCCGAGCCCGCGGCGCTCGATGCGATCATGGCGCAAGAAGCATTCAAGCCGGGCGACGTGATGGTGATCCGCTACGAAGGGCCGAAAGGCGGTCCCGGCATGCAGGAAATGCTGGCGCCGACCTCGGCGCTGATCGGTCAGGGCCTGGGCGAGAGCGTCGGCCTCATCACCGACGGCCGCTTTTCCGGCGGAACGTGGGGCATGGTCGTCGGTCACGTCGCGCCCGAAGCCTACGTCGGCGGCACGATCGCGCTGGTGCACGAAGGCGACTCGATCACCGTCGATGCGCACCGCCGGCTCATCCAGCTCAACGTCGACGACGGCGAGCTCGCCGCGGCGGCGCGCGCAATGGAAGCTCCGGCGCCTCGCTACACGCGCGGGCTGCTCGCCAAGTACATGAAGCTGGTCTCGACCGCGAGTCTCGGCGCGATCACCGATGGCGGATAATGCTGTGAGGCGGAGACCCGTGCGCCGCTCCGATTTCCCGGAGGATACCCATGCTGACGATGTTGCGATCGCTCCGACTGTCCCGCCGCTTTGCCGCGCTGGCTGTACGTCGTTCTTTGCGCATGCGCGACGCTGCAGCCGCTGGCGGAGAACATCGCGCTCGCCGCCGCTTCGTCGTCGGCGACCACTGGGAATATCTCGTCACCGATGGCCTTCGCCGCGGGCGACGACTCGGCTCGACGTGCAGGTGGTCGCGATCAACGCCGGGTGTCGCGACCATGCGATTGGTGAAGCGTCGACAGCTACGGCCGCAGCGAGCAAATCGGAGGAGATCGACGCCGACGGAGGCCTGCGCGTCGGCGCGCTTGCGACAATGCCGAAGTCCGGCGCTTTTCGCCTTCGCTGAAGCTGCTCGATTTTCCGATCGGCCAACGCAGCTCCTGGCGCCAGACCATCGATACGTTTCGCAGCGACATCCAGCTCGAGCGATCAGATCCGGGTCTACGGTCGAGGTGCAGGGCCGTGCGCCGGTGACGGTGCCCGGCCGGCAGCTACGATGCCGTCGCGATCTATCGCATCGTGCAGCTCGATGACGAGCAGTTCTGGCGCACCGCGCACCACGCGGCGCGATTCCGTCAGGTACGCGCCCGAGGTCAAGGGCGTCGTGCGCGAAGTGCGCGATGCGGAGTACGTCGAATTGCACGGCGGCCCCGATATGGCGACCATCCGCACCGAGTACACGACGACGGAGCTCGTCTCCTTCACGCCGGGCAAGTAGGCCCGAAGCGCCGTTCCAGAGCCGAAGATCGAGGTTCGAGGACACGGACGAGCTCGCCCGGCGGCGCGCGACGATGGAAGGCTCCGGCGCCACGCTACACGCGCGGGCTGCTGGCCAAGTACATGAAGCTGGTCTCGACCGCGAGCCTCGGCGCAATCACCGATGGCGTATGAGGTTGTGAGACGCAGACCAGAGCGCTGCTCGATTTCCCGGAGGTCCTTATGCATACGATGTTACGATCGCTCGCGCTGTCCGCTCTTCGCCGCACTGTGCGGCGCTCGTTCTTTGCGCATGCGCAACGCGTTCAGCCGCTGGGAGAAAACGTTGCCGCGCCGCGCTTCGTCGTCGGCGACCACTGGGAATATCTCGTCACCGATGGCCTTCGCCGCGGTGCGACGACCCGCCTCGACGTGCAAGTGGTCGCGATCAACTCCGGGTGTCGCGACCATGCGATTGGTGAGCGTCGACAGTTACGGTCGAAGCGAGCAAATGGAGGAGATCGACGCCGACGGAGGCCTGCGTGTCGGCGCGCTTGCGAAATGCCGAGACCCGGCGCTTTTCGCCTTCGCTGAAGCTCCTCGATTTTCCGATCGGCCAACGCAGCTCCTGGCGGCAGGCAATCGATACGTTTCGCAGCGACATTCAGCTCAAGGATCAGATCCGGGTTTACGGCCAGGTGCAGGGCCGTGCGCTGGTGACGGTGCCGGCCGGCAGCTACGATGCCGTCGCGATCTATCGCATCGTGGAACTCGATGACGAGCAGTTCTGGCGCTCCAGCACCACGCGGCGCGAATCCGTCAGGTACGCGCCCGAGGTTAAAGGCGTGGTGCGCGAAGTGCGCGATGCCGAGTACGTTGAATCGCATGGCGGCCCCGATGTGGCGACCACCCGCACCGAATACACGACGACGGAGCTCGTTTCCGTTCACGCCGGGCAAAGTAGGACACGCGCACACTGCGCCGGCAACGCTTCAAGCGACAATCCGAAGCGCTAGCGGACGCCGGCCGCGCTTACGACAAGCCGAGCCGCTGCCAGATGATCGTCGTCAGGCTCGCCTGATTGAGCGTGTAGAAGTGCAGCCCGGGCGCGCCGTGCGCGAGCAGGTCGGCGCACAGGTCGGTGACCACATCGAGGCCGAAGGCGCGGATCGACGCGCTGTCGTCGCCGTAGCTTTCCAGCTTCTTGCGGATCCAGCGCGGGATCTCGGCGCCGCACGCGTCCGAAAAGCGCGCGAGCTTGGAAAAGCTCGCGATCGGCATGACGCCCGGAACGATCGGCACGTCGAATGCCCAGCGCTTGCGCGTCATCGACGAATTGATAGTAGCTGCTGGCGTTGAAGAAGTACTGCGTGATCGCCGAGTTCGCGCCGGCGTCGACCTTGCGCTTGAAGCTCGCGAGGTCGTCCGCGGGACTCTTCGCCTGCGGGTGATACTCGGGGTAGCAGGCGACATCGATGTGAAACCAGTCGCCGCTGGCGTCTCCGGATGAACTCGACCAATTCGCTCGGCGTAGCGAAATTCACCCGCGTCGGCGCTGCCGGAAGGCAGGTCGCCGCGCAAGCGCGACCAGGTGGCCGATGCCGTGCTCGCGATAGGTCGCGAGCGTCTGGCGGATGCTCTCCCGCGTCGAGCCGATGCACGAGATGTGCGGCGCGGCGCGCTGTCCCGACTCCTGGATCTCCAGCACCGTCGCAAGCGTGCGGTCGCGAGTCGAGCCGCCGGCGCCAAAGGTCACGGAGAAGAACTTGGGCCCGAGCTGCGCCAGCTGCGCGCGCGTCGCGACGAGCTTTTCCGCGCCCTGCGGCGTCGCGGGCGGGAAGAACTCGAAGCTGAAGATGCGATCTGCGCTCGCCGGTCATCTCACGTTCATGCCGCGCTCATTCCTGTCGGGAAGGAGCAGCGCCGACAGCGCCCAGGAAATGATGCTGTACAGGATTGCGCCCAGGATCGCCGACCAGAAACCCGCCACGTGAAAGCCCTGCACGAACGAGCCGACGAACCAGAACAGGAGGCCGTTGATGACGAAGATGAACAGCCCCAGCGTCAACACGGTCGCCGGGCAGCGTGAGCAGCACCAGCACCGGCCGGATGAAGGTGTTGATGAGGCCGAGCACCAGCGCCGCGATCAGCGCGGTCACGAACGAGTCGACCTGGATCGACGACATCAGATAAGGCAGCGCTATGCAGCGCCACCGCGTTGATCAGCCACACCAGCAAGAGTCGCATCGCCATCTCCTTGTAGAGTCTCCCGGAGCCAGCTCGAGTCAATAACGATAGCTGTCGGGCTTGTAGGGCCCGCCGGCGTCGACACCGATGTATCGCGCCTGCTTGTCGGAAAGCGGCGTCAGCATCGCGCCGAGCTTGGTCAGTTGCAGGCGCGCCACCTTCTCGTCGAGATGCTTCGGCAGCACGTACACGCCGACCGGGTACTTGCCGGTGCGTTCGCGCGCGTCGGCCCACAGCTCGATCTGCGCCATCACCTGATTGGCGAAGACGAGCTCGACATCACGTAGCTCGGATGCCCGGTGCCGCAGCCCAGATTCACCAGCCGCCCCTCGGCCAGCAGGATGATCCGCTTGCCGTCGGGAAAGATGATGTGGTCGACCTGCGGCTTGATGTTGTCCCAGGTATAGGCCTTGAGCGACGCGACGTCGATCTCGTTGTCGAAGTGGCCGATGTTGCAGACGATGGCGTTGTTCTTCATCCGCTTCATGTGATCGTGGGTGATCACGTCGATGTTGCCGGTGGCGGTGACGAAGATGTCGGCCTTGTCGCGCCGCGTAGTCCATGGTGACGACGCGATAGCCCTCCATCGCCGCCTGCAGCGCGCAGATCGGATCGATTTCGGCGATCCACACCTGCGCCGACAGCGCGCGCAGCGCCTGCGCCGAGCCCTTGCCGACGTCGCCGTAGCCGCAGACGAGCGCGACCTTGCCGGCGATCATGACGTCGGTCGCGCGCTTGATGCCGTCGACCAGCGACTCGCGGCAGCCGTAGAGATTGTCGAACTTGCTCTTGGTCACCGAGTCGTTGACGTTGATCGCCGGGAAAGCCGAGGCGCCCTTCCTTGTGCATGGTGTAGAGGCGCTTGACGCCGGTCGTCGTCTCCTCGGTGACGCCCTTGATGTTGGCCTTGATCGCGCGAGTAGTAGTGCGGCTCGCGCGCCAGGCGGCCCGACGATCGCCGTGAACAGCGCGAATTCCTCTTCGTTCGCGGGATGGGCGATCACCGAGCGATCGGTTTCCGCCTGCGCGCCCAGATGCACGAGCAGCGTCGCGTCGCCGCCGTCGTCGAGGATCATGTTCGGCGTGCCGGCGCCGCCATTGGGCAGCGGCCACTCGAAGATGCGGTGCGTGTACTCCCAGTATTCGTTCAGCGTCTCGCCCTTGTAGGCGAATACCGGCGTGCCGCTCACGCGCGATGGCGGCCGCGGCGTGATCCTGGGTCGAATAGATGTTGCACGACGCCCAGCGCACGTCGGCGCCGAGCGCCTTCAAGGTCTCGATCAGCACCGCGGTCTGGATCGTCATGTGCAGCGAGCCGGCGATGCGCGCGCCGCGCAGCGGCTGAGTCGCGGCGAATTCCTCGCGAATGGCCATCAGGCCCGGCATCTCGGTCTCGGCGATGGCGATTTCCTTGCGGCCCCAGGCAGCAAGCTCGAGGTCGGCGACTTTGAAGTCGGTGAAGTTCTTGATATCGGTTGCAGCGTTCATAGCGTCACTCCGTCTAGAGCGACTCGAAACAGGGGCAGGCTGGAATTGCGCCTCGTCATCCCGCTTGGAATCGCGGTTCAACGAGCGCCGTTGCGAAGAATCCCGAGCCTGGCAGGCGAGGAAAGCCGTCGGAATCGACGGCCACAGCCTGTTGCAACGCTCCTCGGGAAGGTGCATTTTATCGTAAGATCAGGCTCTTGGGCAATTCGACCGAGCGCTTTGTCGGGCGCGATCGCAGGAAAGCGCCGCCAGACGCCCTTGAGGCTGCGCGCCATCGAGTCCCTGCCGCAAACACCTGGTTACAACTCTGCCCGAACGAACGAGACAGAACCCGGACAATCCAAGCACCATGCCCACCAGTGTGCCCATAGGCAATGAACGACCAGACGCGCGATCCCGGAAAGCCGACCGAGCACGCCGCTCGAATGGCGCGCGCCGGCCGCGGAACAGGTCGATGAGCAGCCTGCTCCTGACCCGGCCTGATCCCACGCACGCGCCGTTGGCGCTGGATCGTCGATCGTCGTGGTGGTGATCGCGGCGTGTGCAGTCGCCGCCTGGTTCTGGTTCGGCCGCGGAACCGCGGACCCTGCCAAGGCCGGCCGCGGCAAGGGTGATCCGAATGCCCGCACCGTGCCCGTGGTCGCGGCGCCCGCCCGCAAAGGCAACATCGACGTCTACATCGACGCACTCGGCACCGTGACCCCGCGCAACATGGTGGTGGTACGCGCCCGCGTCGACGGCCAGCTGGTGAGCGTCGCATTTCGCGAAGGTCAGGACGTCAAGGCGGGCGACTTGCTGGCGCAGATCGATCCGCGCCCGTTCGAAGTGCATGCTGACCCAGGCCAACGGGCAGATGGCGCGTGACCAGGCGCAACTGAAGAACGCGCAAGTCGATCTCGAGCGCTATCGGACGCTGCTCGCCCAGGACTCGATCTCCAAGCAGCAGGTCGACACCCAGGAGGCGCTGGTGCGCCAGTTTCAGGGCACGGTCGCGTCCGATCAGGGCGCGATCGACAACGCCAGGCTCCAGCTCACCTATCGCGCGTATCACCGCGCCGATCAGCGGCCGGGTAGGCCTGCGGCAGGTGGACCCCGGCAACATGGTCCACGCATCGGACTCCAACGGACTGGTCACCATCGCGCAGGTCAAGCCGATGACGGTGCATCTACCCGGTGCCGGAAGACAACGTGCCGCGCATCGTCAAGCGCACGCAGAGCGGCGAGGAAGTCGCCGTCGACGCGCTACGACCGCGGCGGCAAGATCAAGCTTGCGACCGGACGGCTGCTGACGTTCGACAATCAAATCGACACCACGACCGGCACCGTCAAGCTCAAGGCGGAATTTCCCAATCAGGACGGCGCTGCTCTTTCCGAATCAGTTCGTCAACGTGCGCATGGCGCGTCGAAACCAGGGCGGACGCCACGCTGGTTCCTACGGCGGCCATCCAGCGCGGCGCTCCCGGGACCTTTGTCTTTCTCGTCAGGCAGGATCAAACGGTGTCGGTGACGCCGGTCAAGGTCGGCGCGACGGAGGGCGAGACCACCGAGATACAGAGCGGTGTCGAGCCGGGAAACCTGGTAGTGGTCGACGGCGCCGACAAGCTGCGCGAAGGCTCGAAGATCGAGCTGATCGACCCGCAACGCGCCGTCGCAATCGGCGAATCCGCCGCAAGGGCGCGCCGAGGTCCGACAAGGCGGCCGGGCGGACAAAGACGGACAGGGACGCCGTTCCAAGGGCGGCGGCTGATCCGCGCGCGAGTCGCGCGTCGACGATAAGTCTGACTGAGTGGATTAGCGCGATGAACCCGTCCCGTCCCTTCATTCTGCGGCCGGTAGCGACCTCGCTGCTGATGCTCGCCATCCTGCTGGCCGGGGTCATCGCCTACCGCGTGCTGCCGATCTCGGCGCTGCCGCAAGTCGACTATCCGACGATCCAGATCGTCACCCTCTATCCGGGCGCGAGCCCGGACGTGACGACGTCGTCGATTACCGCGCCGCTCGAGCGCCAGTTCGGCCAGATGCCGGGCTTGAAGCAGATGTCGTCGACGAGCTCCGGCGGCGCCTCGGTCATCACCCTCCAGTTCGACCTCAACTTGTCGCCTCGACGTCGCGGAACAGGAAGTGCAAGCGGCGATCAACGCATCGGGCAGCTTCCTCCCCGCCGACCTGCCGACGCCGCCGATCTACAACAAGGTCAATCCGGCGGACACGCCGATCATGATCCTGGCGCTGACGTCGAAGACGCTGCCGTTGCCGAAGATCGAGGATCTGGCGGATACGCGACTCGCGACCAAGCTGTCGCAGCTTCCCGGCGTCGGCCTGGTCAGCGTCACCGGCGGGCAGCGCCCGCGGTGCGCATCCAGGCGAATCCAACCGCGCTCGCCGCGTACGGATTGTCGCTGGACGACGTGCGCACCGCGATCAGCAACGCCAACACCAATCAGGCCAAGGGAAGCTTCGACGGACCGACGCGCGCATCGACCATCGACGCCAACGATCAGCTCAAATCGGCCGACGAGTACAAGAGCATGATCGTCAGCTACCGCAACGGCTCGCCGGTACGGCTCACCGATGTCGCCGACGTCATCGACGGCGCGGAAAACACCCGCCTCGCGGCCTGGGCGAACCAGCTGCCGGCGATCATCGTCAACATCCAGCGCCAGCCCGGCGCCAACGTCATCGAGGTCGTCGACAGGATCAAGAAGCTGCTGCCGCAGCTGCAGGCGTCGCTGCCCGCCGCGGTCGATGTCGCCGTGCTGACCGATCGCACCGATCACCGTGCGCGCCTCGGTTCGACGACGTGCAGTTCGAGCTCTTCCTCGCCGTCGCGCTGGTGGTGCATGGTCATCTTCCTGTTCCTGCGCAGCCTGTCGGCGACCGATCATTCCGAGCGTCGCGGTGCCGCTGTCGCTGATCGGAACGTTCGGCGTGATGTACCTCGCCGGCTTCTCGATCAACAACCTGACGCTGATGGCGTTGACGATCGCGACCGGCTTCGTGGTCGACGACGCCATCGTGATGATCGAAAACATCGCCCGCTACATCGAGGCCGGCGAGAAGCCGCTCGACGCGGCGCTCAAAGGCGCCGAGCAGATCGGGTTCACGATCATTTCGCTGACCATCTCGCTGATCGCGGTGCTGATCCCGCTGCTGTTCATGGGCGACGTCGTCGGCCGGCTGTTTCGCGAGTTCGCGATCACGCTGGCCATCTCGATCCTGATCTCGGCGGTCGTGTCGCTGACGCTCACGCCGATGATGTCGCGCGAAGTTCCTGCGCCACACCGAGCAGCGAGCAGCAGAGCAAGTTCTACCGCAAGAGCGGCGAGATGTTCGACGCGCGTCATCGCGCGCTACGGCAGCATGCTCAACTGGGTGCTGGACCGGCAGGCCGCGACGCTGATCGTGGCGCTCATCACGCTGATCCTCACCGTCGTGCTCTACATTTTCATTCCCAAGGGCTTCTTCCCGATTCAGGACACCGGCGCCATCCAGGGGATCACCGAGGCGCCGCAAACGCATCTCGTTCGCGGCGATGGCGGAGCGGCAGCAGGCGCTGGCGCACGTCATCCTGCAGGATCCCGCGGTGGAGAGCCTTTCCTCGTTCATCGGCGTCGACGGCACCAACTCGACGCTGAACAGCGGCCGCATGCTGATCAATCTGAAGCCGCTCGCCGAGCGCAGCGCGCGCGCCGAGCAGGTGATTCGCAACCTGCAAACCAGGCTCGCCGACGGTCGAGGGCATCACGCTCTACATGCAGCCGGTGCAGGACCTGACCATCGAGGATCGCGTCAGCCGCACGCAGTACCAGTTCACGGTGGAGGACACCAACCCGGACGAGCTCGCGGTGTGGGTGCCGAGGATCGTCGATCGCCTGCGACAGGTGCACGAGCTCGCCGACGTCGCCACCGATCTGCAGAACGGCGGGCTGCAGGCCTACGTCGATATCGACCGGGCAACGGCGAGCCGTTTCGGCATCACGCCGGCGGCGATCGACAACGCGCTCTACAACGCCTTCGGGCAGCGGCTGGTATCGACGATCTTCACCCAGACCAATCAGTATCGGGTGGTGCTGGAAGTGGCGCCCGAGTTTCAGCTGGGGCCCGATGCGCTGGCGCAGATCTACGTGCCCGCGACCAATTCGGGTCCGCCGACGGCAAGCGTCGCATCGGCGCCGAGCGCCGGCGCCAACGCCTCCGCGGCGCTGGCGGCGCCCGGCGCGGGACGACCTCGTCGGCAAACGCTGGCGCGGACAGGCGTCGCATGCAGGTCCCGCTGACGGCGATCGCGCGCATCAGCGAGCGCCCCACGGCGCTGGTCGTCAACCACATCGGCCAGTTCCCGTCGACGACCATCTCGTTCAATCTCGCGCCCGGCGCGTCGCTCGGCGACGCGGTGACGGCGATCCAGAAAGACGCAAGCCGACTTGGGCCTGCCCGGCGAGCATGCAGCTCCAGTTTCAGGGCGCGGCCGCCGCGTTTCGCGGCTCGCTCGCCAACGAGCTGTGGCTGATCCTCGCCGCCATCGTCACCATGTACATCGTGCTCGGCGTGCTCTACGAGAGCTTCATCCACCCGATCACGATTCTGTCCACGCTGCCCTCGGCCGGCGTCGGCGCGCTGCTGGCGCTGATGCTCTCCGGCCACGATCTCGGCGTCATCGCCATCATCGGCATCGTGCTGCTGATCGGCATCGTCAAGAAGAACGCGATCATGATGATCGACTTCGCGCTCGACGCCGAGCGCAAGGAAGGCAAGCCGCCGCGCGAGGCGATCTACCAGGCGTGCCTGCTGCGCTTCCGGCCGATCATGATGACGACCATGGCGGCGCTGCTCGCGGCGCTGCCGCTGATGCTCGGCTGGGGCGTGGGCTCGGAGCTGCGCCATCCGCTCGGCATCACCATGGTCGGCGGCTTGATCGTCAGCCAGATGCTCACCCTGTTCACCACGCCGGTGATCTACCTCGCTTTCGACCGCCTCGCGCGCCGGGTCGAGTCACGGCGCAAGGGCGGCGCAGGAGCCGAGCTCCGCGCCGGCGGCCGGTGATTAGTGGATCGTAATTAGGCATGCGCCGATCCGTTGCCGGACAAGGAGCCGACCACGCGCGGACGTCGCTGCCCGGGATCAACCTGTCGGCGCCGTTCATCGATCGTCCGGTGGCGACGACGCTGCTCACGCATCGGGCTCGCGCTCGCCGGCGCGGCGGCCTTCCGCCTGTTGCCGGTGTCGCCGCTGCCGCAGGTCGACTTTCCGACGATCTCGGTGTCCGCGTCGCTGCCGGGCGCCAGCCCCGAGACCATGGCGCGCGACCGTCGCCACGCCGCTCGAGCGCTCGCTCGGCCGCATCGCCGGCGTGACCGAAATGACGTCGAGCAGCTCGCTCGGCTCGTCGCGGGTCACGCTTCAGTTCGAGCTTGAGCTCGCGACATCGATGGCGCCGCGCGCGACGTGCAGGCCGCGCTCAACGCGGCGCGAAGCCTTCTGCCCGACCGGGCTGCCCAGCAACCCGACCTATCGCAAGGTCAACCCCGCCGACGCGCCGATCATGATCCTGGCGCTCACCTCGGACACCATGACGCAGGGCCAGATGTACGACGCGGGCTCGACGATCATCGCCCAGAAGCTGTCGCAGCTGCAGGGCGTGGGGCAGGTGCAGGTCGGGAGGAAGCTCGCTGCCGGCGGTGCGGGTCGAGCTCAACCCGCAGACGCTCAACAAATACGGCATTGGCTTCGAGGATGTGCGAGCGGTGCTCGCCGCCACCAACGCCAACCGGCCGAAAGGGATCGCTCGAGGACAGGCGACCAGCCACTGGCAGATCTACGCCAACGACCAGGCCAAGAAAGCGGTCGAGTATCTGCCGTTGATCGTCGCCTACCGCAATGGCTCGGCGGTCAAGCTCACCGACCTCGGCACGGTCGTGGACTCGGTGCAGGACCTTCGCAACGCGGGCTCCTCCAACGGCAGGCCGTCGGTGCTGATCATCATCAGCCGCCAGCCGAACGCCAACATCATCGAGACCGTCGACAACATCACCGCGCTGCTGCCGCAGCTCGCGCGCGTCCATTCCGAGCGCGATCAAGGTCGACGTGGTGATGGAGCGCACGACGACCATTCGCGCGTCGCTGCGCGACGTCGAGCGGACGCTGGTGGTCGCGGTCTGCCTGGTGGTCCTGGTCGTCTTCCTGTTCCTGCGCAACTGGCGGGCGACGCTGATCCCCAGCGTCGCGGTGCCGGTGTCGCTGATCGCGACTTTCGGCGTCATGTATCTGTGCGGCTTCAGCCTGAACAACCTCTCCCTGATGGCGCTGACCATCGCCACCGGGTTCGTGGTCGACGACGCCATCGTCGTGCTCGAGAACGTCTCGCGGCACATCGAGGAGGGCATGTCGCCGATGAAGGCGTCGCTGCAGGGCGCGCGCGAGGTCGGCTTTACCGTGCTGTCGATGAGCGTGTCGCTGATCGCGGTCTTCATTCCCATCCTGCTGATGGGCGGCATCGTCGGGCGCTACTTCCGCGAGTTCGCGGTGACGCTGTCGGTCGCGATCCTGATTTCGCTGGTGCTGTCGCTGACCATGACGCCGATGATGTGCTCGCGTCTGCTGCGTCCGGAAAAGGAGCAGCGACACGGCCGCTCTCTACGCCTGGAGCGAGCGCGCCTTCGACGCGATGCATCGCGGGTACGAGCGCAGCCTCACCTGGGCGCTCGATCACGGGCTGGTCATGATGCGATTCTTGCTCGCGGTCGTGTGTCTGAATGTCTATCCTGTACATCGACATTCCCAAGGGATTTTTCCCGACTCAGGACACCGGCCGGCTCATGGGCTTCATCCAGGCCGACCAGAGCATCTCGTTCCAGGCGATGCAGCCGAAGCTGGCGAGCTTCGTCAATATCGTCCGCGCCGACCCGGCGGTCGAAAACGTGGTCGCTTTCACCGGCGGCTCGCAGCGAAACACCGGGCAGATGTTCGTTCAGCTGAAGCCGCTTGCCGAGCGCAAGGAGTCGGCCGACAAGATCATCGCGCGCCTGCGCATCAAGCTCGCGAACGAGCCGGGCGCCAACCTGTTCCTGAACCCGGTGCAGGACATTCGCGTCGGCGGAAGGCAGGCCAACGCCACGTACCAGTACACCTTGCAGGCGGACGATCTCGACGAGCTGCGCACCTGGGAGCCGCGCATCCGCCAGGCGCTGCGCCAGCTGCCGCAACTGGTCGACGTCAACACCGATCAGCAGGACAAGGGCCTGCAGACATCGCTGGTCATCGATCGCGACGCCGCGGCGCGCCTGGGCGTCTCGCCGAGGCTGATCGACACCACGCTGAACGACGCGTTCGGCCAGCGACAGGTGTCGACCATCTATTCCGCGCTGAACCAGTATCACGTGGTGATGGAGGCAGCGCCTGAATACTGGCAGTCGGCCGACTCGCTCGATCACGTTTACGTGAGCACCGCCAACGGAGCGCAGGTTCCGCTGTCGGCGTTCGCGCGTTACGCACCGCACCAACACCTCGCTCGGCGTCAACCACCAATCGCAGTTCGTGGCGTCCACCATCTCGTTCAATTTGCCGGAAGGCACTTCGCTCGGGCAGGCGACGCTGGCGATCGAGGACGCGCTGACGCGGATCGGCGTTCCGGCAACCGTTCGCGGCAGCTTTCAGGGCACGGCGCGCGCGTTTCAGGATTCCCTCAACAGCCAGCCGTGGCTCATTCTCGCCGCGCTCCTCACCGTCTACATCGTGCTCGGCATCCTGTACGAAAGCTACGTCCATCCGATCACGATTCTGTCGACGCTGCCGTCGGCGGGCGTCGGCGCCCTGCTCGCCTTGATGCTGTTTCACACCGAGTTCAGCGTCATCGCCCTGATCGGCGTCATTCTTCTCATCGGCATCGTGAAGAAGAACGCGATCATGATGATCGACTTTGCGCTCGACGCCGAGCGCCACCACAGACAAGAACTCGCGCGAGGCGATTTTCGAGGCCTGCCTGCTGCGCTTCCGTCCGATCATGATGACCACGATGGCGGCGCTGCTGGCCGCGGTGCCGCTCGCGCTCGGCACCGGCGACGGCGCGGAGTTCCGGCAGCCTCTCGGCATCTCCATCGTCGGCGGGCTCATCGTCAGCCAGATGTTGACGCTGTACACGACGCCCGTCGTGTACCTGTATCTCGACCGGTTCAGCCTGTGGACGCGGCGACTTGCGCGAAGGCCGCGCGATCGATGCCGAACGCGGCGGCCGCAGCCGGGGACTAAGAGGAATGACAGGCGAACACGCGACAGCGGCGCGCGCGCACGCGCAGAAGCGCGCGGCGTGGGTTGTCTGCGCGGCGTCCGCGCTGTTCGGATGCTCGGTCGGTCCGAACTACGTGCGACCCGACCGTCGGAATCGCCGCCCGGCATACAAGGAAGCGATACCGTGGAAGCGAGGCCGGAGCCGCGCGACCAGCAACCGCGCGGCCAATGGTGGGAAGTCTTCACGGACCCGAAGCTCGATGCGCTGGTGGCGCAAGTCGACATCAGCAACCAGACGATCAAGGGCGCCGAAGCGCGCGTGCGCGAGGCGCGGGCGTTGACCCAGTCGGCGCGCGCCGCATTGTTTCCGACTGGTCAGCGCCAATGTCGGTGCGACTCGCACCGGCACCGGAGGCGGTACGCGCGCACCAACAGCGATGGCAGCATCGTCCAGGCGGAGGCGTGCGCAACAGCTATAACGTCGCGCTCGACGTCGAGCTGGGAGGTCGACCTCTGGGGCGGTGTCAGGCGAACGGTCGAAGCCGAGCGAGGCCTCGGCGCAGGCGAGCGTCGGCAGATCTCGAGATCGGCCAAGCTCTCCGCCCGGGCGCAGCTCGCCGAAGACTATTTCCTGCTGCGCGTGCAGGACGCGCAGATCACGCCTGCTCGAACGACACGGTGGACGCCTATCAGCGCTCGCTGCAGTTGACGCGCAACCAGTACGCGGTCGGCGTCGCGGCGCGCGCCGACGTCGCTCAAGCCGAGACGCAGCTCAAGTCCACCCAGGCGCAGGCCATCGACGCCGGCATCCAGCGCGCGCAGCTCGAGCACGCGATCGCGGTTCTGCTCGGCAAGGCGCCCGGCGGATTTTGCGATCGCCGCCGAAGTCGTGCCGACCGAGTTCCCGGCCATACCGACCGGGACTGCCTTCCGAGTTGCTCGAGCGCCGTCCGGACATCGCCGCCGCCGAGCGGCGCACGGCGGCGGCCAACGCCCAGATCGGCGTCGCCGAGGCGGCGTTCTTTCCGTCGCTGACGCTGTCGGCGACCGGCGGCTTCCAAAGCTCGGTGCTGTCGCAATTGTTTTCGCTGCCCAGCCGCTACTGGTCGATCGGCTCGGCGCTGGCGCAGGTGATCTTCGACGCCGGGCTGCGCCGCGCGCAAACCGATCAGGCGATCGCGACCTACGACGAAAACGTCGCGAACTATCGGCAGACGGTGCTGACCGGGTTCCAGGAAGTCGAGGACAATCTTGCGGCGCTGCGCATCCTCGAACAGGAAGCCGCGGTGCAGGACGAAGCCGTCAAATCGGCGCGCGAATCGCTGACCGATCACCCTGAATCAATACCGCGCCGGGACCGCCAACTACCTGGCGGTGGTCGTCGCGCAGGCCATCGCGTTGTCCAACGAGCGCACCGCGCTGGCTATCCTGGGCCGTCGCCTCGACCGCCAGCGTCGCGTTGATCAAGGCGCTCGGCGGCGGATGGAACGCCGCGGCGCTTGAGCCCCGAACCTCCTGAAGCTTTAGTCCATGGCAGTCATTGAGGCAGCTGGCGCTTTCCACCCGCTGCAGGTAACTTAGCCCGCTCGGGAAACGTCACCGCATGGATCTCGGCATTTCCGGCAAGACCGGACTCGTCACCGGCGCTTCCATCGGCATCGGACGCGGCATCGCGCTCGCGCTCGCCGCCGAAGGCGTGAAACTCGCCATCGTCGCGCGCCGCGGCGAGTTGCTCGAGGAACTCGCCGCGCGCATCGCTGCAGACGGCCATGCTCGTCCGGTCATCATCGAGTGCGACCTGATGCGCGAAGACGCGGCGGCGACGATCGCGAACGCGGCGCTGGCTGACCTCGGCTCGGTCGACATCCTCGTCAACAACGCCGGCGGCAGCCGCAAGTTCGACCTCGATTCGACCGAGGAGCAGTGGAACGAGGCGCTCACGCTCAACTTCACGCGCCAGCGGCAGCTCACACACGCGCTGCTGGCGCAGATGATCGCGCGCAGCTGGGGCCGCATCATCAATATCACCGGGAAAAGCGAGCCCGAAGGGATCAACGGCGCGTTCTGCGCCAAGGCTGCGATGCATTCCTGGGCGAAGGGCCTTTCGCGCGAAGTGGGCAAGCACGGCATCACCGTGAACTCGATCCCGCCCGGGCGCATCATGAGCGAGCAGATCCTGCGCAACTACACGCCGGAGTACCGGCAGTGGCAGAGCGAGCACGAGATTCCGGTGGGCGAGTACGGCCAGCCTGAGGACATCGCCAGTCTCGTCTGTTTCCTCGCCTCGCCGCGCGCCCGCTACATCACCGGGGCGGTGATCCCGGTGGACGGCGGGCTGCGGCGATACCAATTCGTGTACTAGGAGTCGTCCATGCAAGCGAATCACCGCCGCAATCCTCGTCGCGCTTCGCGTTCGTGTTTGCGGCGCATGCGCAAACCTATCCCGTCAGGCCGATCCGGTTCGTGGTGCCGTTTGCTCCGGGCGGAAGCTCCGAGATTGTCGGGCGTTCGATCGCGGCCGAAATGTCGAAGATCCTCGGACAACAGGTGTACGTCGAGAACAAGCCCGGCGCCGCGGGCAATATCGCCATGGCGGAAGTCGCCAAGGCCGAGCCCGACGGCTACACGCTGATCATGGGACACATCGGCACGCTCGCGGTGAACCCGTACATGTTCGACAAGCTGCCGTACGATGCGGACCGGGACTTCATCCCGGTCTCGCTGCTGGCGATCGTGCCCAGCCTGTTCGTCGTCAACGCCAGCGTGCCGGCCAAGGATCTGAAGGAGTTCGTCAAGCTCGCGCAAGCGAGTCCGGGAAACTCACCTATGGCTCGGCGGGCAACGGGTCCGCGGGCCACCTCGCGTTCGAATACCTGAAGCTGGCAGCCAAGATCGACGTACTTCATATTCCCTACCGGGGAACCGGGCCGCAGCTCACCGATCTTCTCGGTGGCCGCCTCGACGCGTCGGCGGCCGGCGCGCCGCCGCTGCTGCCGCACATCAAGACCGGCAAGCTGCGCGCAATCGCGGTCGGCACACCGCAGCGCATTGCCGCGCTGCCGGACGTACCCACCGTCGCCGAACAGGGCTATCCTGGATTCGAGACCTCGCAGTGGTACGGGCTGATGGTTCCGGCGAAGACGCCGGATGCGATCGTCAAACGGCTCGCCGACGCGGCAGCGCAGTCGGCGAAGAGTCCGGCCGTGCTGGAGCTGTTCGCGCAGGACAATGCGGTCGCCGTGGGATCGACGCCGGCAGAGTTCGCGCTCGTACATCAGAAAGAGCAGGCGCGATGGAAGGAAGTCGTCGAGAGGGCGCGACATCCGCGCCGAGTGACGGTTTTCGCCATGTCGAGCCTAGGAACATGATGTCATCGTCGTAGGCGGCGGCAACGCGGCGCTGTGCGCTGCGCTCGCCGCGCGCGAGCACTGCCAACGCGTGCTGGTCCTCGAGCGCGCGCCCGCGGACGAGGCCGGCGGTAACTCGCGCTTCACCGCCGGCGCCATGCGCGTCGTCTACAACGGCGTCGAGGACCTGAAGGAGCTCATTCCCGATCTCACCGACGACGAGATCGCACAAACGGACTTCGGCACCTATACCTCGGACCAGTTCTTCGACGATATGGGCCGCCTGACGCAGTACCGCTGCGATCCCGACCTCACCGAGCTTCTGGTCACGAAAAGCTTCGAGACGCTCGCGTGGATGCGCACGAAGGGCGTGCGCTTCGTTCCGATCTGGGGCCGGCAGGCGTTCAAGGTGGACGGCCGCTTCAAGTTCTGGGGCGGGCTCACGGTGGAGACCTGGGGCGGCGGCGAGGGGCTGGTCGATGCGCTGACCCAGGCCGCGAAGAAGCAGGGCATCGACATCTGGTACTCGGACGCGCGCCTTCGAATTGATCCACGACGACGGCGGTGTGCGCGGCGTGCGCGTGAAGCGCGACGGCAAAACGGTGGAAGTGCGCGGCAAGAGCGTGGTGCTTGCCGGCGGCGGCTTCCAGGCGAACCCGGAATGGCGCGCGCGCTATCTCGGACCCGACTGGGAGCTTGCCAAGGTGCGCGGCACGCGCTTCAACACCGGCGACGTGCATCCGCATGGCGCTCGACATCGGCGCCGCCGCGGCCGGCAACTGGTCGGGCTGCCACGCGGTCGGCTGGGACAGGAACGCGCCGGAGTTCGGCGATCTCGCGGTCGGCGACCAGTTCCAGAAGCACAGCTATCCGCTGGGGCATCATGGTCAACGCCGAACGGCGAGCGCTTCGTCGACGAGGGCGCGGACTTCCGCAACTACACCTACGCCAAGTACGGCCGCGTGATCCTGAACCAGCCGGGCAATTCGCCTGGCAGATCTTCGACCGCAAGGTGCTGCACCTGCTTGCGCGACGAGTACCGCATCAAGCAGGTCACCAAGGTGCAGCGCCGAACACGCTCGAGGAGCTGGTGACAAAGCTCGAGGACGTCGACGCAGACAGCGCGCTGGCGAGACGATCAACGCCTACAACCGCGGCGGTGAAGCACGGACGTGCCGTTCAATCCCAACGTCAAGGACGGCCGCGGCACGCGTAGGGCTCGCCGTGAACAAGATCAACTGGGCCAACACCATCGACGAGCCGCCGTTCGAGGCCTATGCCGTGACCTGCGGCATCACCTTCACCTTCGGCGGGCTCAAGATCGACACCGGCGCGCGCGTGATCTCCACCGACGGCGCAGCCGATTCCCGGGCTTTACGCCGCGGGCGAGCTCGGTCGGCGGCATCTTCTACTTCAACTATCCGGGCGGCACCGGGCTCACCAACGGCGCGGTGTTCGGCCGCATTGGTGGGAGCCAACGCCGCGCGCGAGTCGCCGCGTTGATGCCGAACGCAACGTGCAATGCCGTCGTCATAAAAACCGCGCGCGGCCTTGCCCTTGCGCCTTACGTCTGGCCACGGCGTGTCACATGCGCTCCGAATGCCGCGATCCGCGCTCGTCAACGCAACTAACGGCATCCTAGTTCCGCGAGTTGAGCCAGCAACGCGCCACGGCGTTGTGCGCCGCGCTCGCCGCGCGTATTCTCGACCAGCGTGCAATAACAAAGCCGCGTGACAATCGTCGAAAATCTGGTGGAAACGCAGCCACAACGCCTGGGCTCCGAGAATGGCTCGCCCTTGCTCGAGGTCGAGGACTTGCACGTCCATTTCCTGACCTCGCGCGGCGTCGTGCGAGCGGTCGAAGGCTTGAGCTTCCAACGTCGATCGCGGCGAGGTCGTCGCCATCGTCGGCGAATCGGGCTCCGGCAAGTCGGTCTCGGCGCTCTCGATCATGCGGCTGCTGCCGCGACCATACCGGCGCGCATCCCGCAAGGGCCGCATCAGCTTCGACGGCCGCAACTTACTGACGCTCGACGACGAGGAGATGCGCAAGATTCGCGGCCGCGACATCTCGATGATCTTCCAGGAGCCGATGACGTCGCTCAATCCGATCCTGACCATCGGCTTGCAGATCACCGAGCCGCTGCAGATCCACCTCGGGATGAATGACGAGCAAGCGCAAGCGCGCGCGATCGAGCTGCTGCAGCTCGTCGGCATCCCCGACGCCGAGCGCCGGCTCGAGCAATATCCGCATCAGTTCTCCGGCGGCATGCGCCAGCGCGTGATGATCGCGATCGGGCTCGCCTGCAATCCCGAAGCTCATCATCGCCGACGAGCCGACCACCGCGCTCGACGTGACGATTCAGGCGCAGATCCTCGAGCTGATGAAGGATCTGTCGCGCAAGCTCAACATCGCGCTGGTCATCATCACGCACAACCTGGGCGTCGTTGCGCGCTATGCCGACCGCGTGATCGTGATGTATGCCGCGCGCCTCGTCGAGCAGGGCGCGGCCGACGCGGTGTTTCACCGCCCGCGTCATCCATACAGCATGGGCCTGCTGCGCTCGGTGCCGCGGCTCGACCGTCCGCGCGGCGCCAAGCTCGAGACCATCGAGGGCCTGCCGCCGAATCTGCCTGGATCCGCCGCCCGGCTGCCGCTTCGCGCCGCGCTGCCCTTATCGCATCGCGGTTTGCGACCAGGAGCCAGCGCTGCTGCGCCGACCGACACCGGCGGCCTGTCGCGCTGCCATCGCCATGAAGAGATCGCGGCCGGCAAGCTGTGCTGGCGGCGGCGACCGGCGCCGGCACGTCAACCGCGGCGGCTCAAGCGCAAGCAGCCGCTGCTGTCGGTGCGCAATCTCACGAAGCATTTCCCGGTGCGCGGCGGGTTGCGCGGCAGCGCGCGGCGCGGTGCGCGCGGTGGAAGACGTCAGCTTCGACATCTATCCGCGGCGAGACGCTTGGGCTCGTCGGCGAATCCGGCTGCGGCAAGACCACCGTCGGCCGTCTGATCCTGCGGCTGGAGGAGCCAACCGCCGGCGACGATCCACTTCGAAGGCGTCGATATGGCCACGGCCTCGCCGGCCGAACTGAAGGCGATGCGGCGCAAGGTGCAGGTGATCTTCCAGGACCCGTATTCGTCGCTCAATCCGCGCATGACCGTCGGCCAGATCATCGGCGAGCCGCTGCACGTCTACCGGCTCGTGCCGACAGCAATGCAAGTTCAGGAGCGCGTTGCGCGAACTGCTCGGACAAGTGGGCTTGCGCCCGGACATGGCGGAGCGCTATCCGCACCAGCTTTCCGGCGGCCAGCGCCAGCGTGTCGGCATTGCGCGCGCGCTCGCGATGGAGCCGTCCTTCATCGTGTGCGACGAGGCGGTGTCGGCGCTCGACGTGTCGATCCAGGGCCAGATCATCAACCTGCTCGAGGACCTGCAGCGCACTTCTCGGCCTGGCGTATCTCTTTATCGCTCACGACCTCGCGGTTGTGCGCCACATCTCCGATGCGCGTGGTCGTGATGTATTTCGGCCGCGTGATGGAGGTAGCCGACCGCGATGTACTCTACCGCGAGCCTCTGCATCCCTACACCAAAGCTTCTGTTGGATGCGGCGCCGGTTCCTGATCCGGCCATCGAAAAAGGCGCGCGAGCCGCGCCTGATCAAGGGCGAATTGCCGAGTCATCTGGCACCGCCGTCCGGATGCGTCTTCAATACGCGCTGCCCGCTGGCAAGCCAGGAATGCCGGGAGATAGTCCCGCCGCTCGAAGAGAAAAGGCCGGGGCATTTTGCCGCGTGCATCAAGGTCTAGATGAAAGACAATCGGCACGACAAGTACAATAAGGGCGCAGAGGACGAATAGGAAACGCGATGACAACAAGACGGACGGCATTAAAGGCAATGGCCGGGGCGCTTCGCCCTCGGCGTCGGCGGGCTCCATTGGGACACGAAGCCGGCCCATGCGCAGGGTCAAACGCCGAAGCGCGGCGGCACGTTGGTACTTCGCGATCAGCGCCGAGACGCCGCACTACGATCCGCACGGCGAGCGACACCTACGCGACGCTGCACTTCGCGGCGCCGTTCTACTCGACGCTGCTGCGGTTCAATCTCGAGCAAGTTCCCGCAGGTCGAAGGCGATCTGGCGCAATCCTGGACCGTCGCGCCGGACTTGATGACCTACACGTTCAAGCTGCAACCCAGCGTGAAATTCCACGACGGCACGACGCTGACCTCGGCGGACGTGAAAGCGACTTACGAGCGGCTGCGCAATCCGCCGACGGGCGTGGTCTCGACCCGCAAGGCGACCTTCGCCGACATCGGCACGATCGAGACGCCTGACGCCGACCACTGTGATCTTCAAGATGAAAGCGGTGAACGCGGCGATGCTCGAGCATTTCGCCTCGCCATGGAACGTGATCTACGCCGCGAAGGACCTCGCTGCCGATCCGGCCGCGCCGCGAGACCAAGATCAACGGCACCGGCCCGTTCACCTTCGTCGAGCACGTCAAGGGCAGCCACGTCGCCGGCAAGAGGAACGACAACTACTTCAAGAAGGGCCTGCCCTATCTCGATGGCTGGAAAGGCGTGTTCACCCTGCAGGCCGCCGCCATGCTCAACGCGATCCAGGGCGGCCAGGTGCTGGCCGAATTCCGCGGCATCTCGCCGGCCGAGCGCGACCGGCTGGTGCAAGCGATGGGCGACAAGATTCGCATCGAGGAATCGAGCTGGACGCTCAATCTGCTGGTCTGCTTTCAACATCGAGAAGAAGCCGTTCGACGACGTGCGCGTGCGCAAGCGCGCTGCTGCATGGCGATCGACCGCTGGGGCGGCAGCCGAGGCCTGTCGCGCATCTCGACCTTGCGCTCGGTCGGCGGCGTGCTCCGTCCCGGCTCGCCGTTATGCGACGCCGGAGGCGGAGCTCGTGAAGCTGCCCGGCTTCTCCAAGGACATCAAGGCGTCGCGCGCGGAGGCCAAGAAGCTGCTGGCGGAAGCCGGCGTGCCGAACCTCAAGTTCACGCTGTGGAACCGCAACCTGGCGATGCCGCTACACGCCGGCCGGCATCTTCCTGGTCGACCAGTGGCGGCAGATCGGCGTCGAGGTCGAGCACAAGCAGTCCGACACCGCGCCCTATCTTGCGACGATGAACGCCGGCAACCACGACGTGGCGATCGACTTCTCGAACCTGTTCATGGATGATTCGAGCCTCGCGCTGGCGAAATATCTTTCGGCTCGACCGTGCGCCGGAGAACCGCTCGCGGTCGAAGGATCCCGCGCTCGACAGGCTCTACGACGATCACATGCGCGAGCGCGATCCCGAGAAGCGCAAGGCGCTGATCCGGGCGTTCGAGAAGCGGCTGTTCGAGCAGGCCTATCAGCAACCGCTGCTGTGGTGGCACCGCATCGTGCCGACCCACAAGGTGGTGATGGGCTGGAAGATGTCGCCGAGCCACAATCTCGGTGCCGATCTTGCCGAAGTCTGGCTGAATCAGTAAGTATCTTCCGCCCGCGGCCTGCTCAGCTGCCGAGCACGCAGCGAGGATCGCGCCATGCTCCGCTACATCGTCAACCGCATCCTGCTGATGATCCCCACGCTGATCGGCGTGGCGGTCCTCGTCTTCTTCATGCTGCGCGTCGTGCCCGGCGATGTCGTCGAGGTGAAGCTGCGCGGCGACGGCGGCACCGTCTCGCAGGAAACGATCGAGATCGGAGCGCAAGCGGCTGGACTCGACAAGCCGCTGGTCAATCAATTCGCCGACTGGATGGTCGGGCATGGCGACGCTCGATCTCGGCAAATCGATGTGGACCGAGCGGCCGGTAACCGAAGAGATCGCCGATCCGGCTCGAACTGTCGCTGCAGGTCGCGATCATGGCGACGATCATCGCGGTGCTGATCGCGATCCCGCTGGGCACGACGGCCGCGCTTGTTCCGCGACACCTGGATCGACTATGTCGTGCGCATCGTCACCATCGGCGGGCTGTCGATCCCATCGTTCTGGTTCGGCATGCTGATCATGCTGACGCTGCTCGACGTCTTCAACTGGCTGCCGCCGATCACCTTCACGCCGATCTACGTCGATCCGGTCGCCAATCTGACGCAGCTCATCTGGCCGGCGCTCGCCGTCGGCTATCGCTATTGCGCGGTGGTGGCGCGCATGATCCGCTCCTCGCTGCTCGAAGTCCTGAGCGAGGACTACATCCGCACCGCGCGCGCCAAGGGCGTGTTCGAGAAGCTCGTCGATCTCGCGCCACGCGCTGCGCAATGCGCTGCTGCCCGCCATCACCGTCATCGGCCTCGAATTCGCATTCCTGATCGGCGGCCTCGTGGTGACCGAGCAGGTGTTCAATCTCAACGGCATCGGCCAGCTGTTCGTGCAAAGCGTCTCGCGCAACGACTTCACACTCATTCAGGGCATGGTGATGCTGATCGCCGCCTTCTACGTCTTCGTCAATCTCGCGGTCGACCTGCTCTACGCCGTGTTCGACCCGCGCATCCGGTACGCGTAGACCGTCATGGCTAGCGCTGCGCCCCCATTTCCGCCCCTCCGCTCATCCAGCCGCGCCAGCGCATCTGATCGAGTTCTGCCGCCAGCAGCCGCTCGGCGCCGTCGAGCTTGGTCGTCATCTGCGCGATGATGTTCGCCGGGATGTTCTCCGAGCTGGTGGCGCCCTACGACCCGCTGCAGATCGATTTCGCCTCGATCCTCGGCCGCGCCATCCTGGTCGCATTGGTGCGGCACTGACGCCTATCGGCCGCGACATCTGCTCGCGGCTCATCTACGGCTCGCGCACCGCGCTGGTGATCGGATTCACCTCGTCCTTCGTCGGCTCCAGCATCGGCGCCATTCTCGGCATCGCCTCGGCCTATTTCGGCGGCCGCATCGACAGCTGCATCCAGCGTATCGTCGATGTCCTGCTCGCCTTCCCGATCATCGTCCTGGCGCTCGTCGTCGTCGCCGCGTTTCGCAAGTCAGTCATCGGCGGCATCGACGTGAACCTGATCATCGCGATCGCGATCCCGATCCTGCCGCGCGTCGCGCGCGTGGTGCGCGCAGCCGCCTTCTCGGTGCGGGTAATGCCCTATATCGATGCGGCGCGCACGGCCGGCTATTCCAACACCCGCATCATCTTCCGCCACATGGCGCCGAATGTCGTCGCGCCCTATCTGATCATGCTGACGGCCTTCATCGCGCAGGCGATCCTGCTCGAGGCGCTCGCTCTCGTTCCTCGGCCTCGGCGTGACCGAGCCGACCGCCGGCCTGGGGGCTGATGCTCTCCGGCAATGCCGCCGACTTCTACCGCGAGGCGCCCTGGATGATCCTGTTCCCGGGCGTTGCCATCAGCCTCGCGGTGTTCGCCTTCAATCTGTTCGGCGACAGCCTGCGCGACTTCCTCGATCCGCGCTTCAAGGTATAGCGGCGTAGCCTCTCGTCCTCCGGGTCACGAGCGTTCTCTCTTCCGAGTCCGGAGGCCCGCATTTGGCCTAGAAACTCTGCTCCGACTGCGCGGCGAGTTGAGCCAGCAACGCGGCAACGAGGGTCGACTCGCGCTTGTAGAAGCCCTCGGTGTGAAAGGTTTCCTCCAGCGCAAACAAATCGTAGTCGAGGTGATGACAGACCTCGTGGATCAAGGTGCGCAGGAAAGTCTTGAACGCAACGACCTGCTTCTTCTGCACCGTACGCATCCAGACGGTAATGCATGCCCGAGTACCGTCATCCTCTTCGGGCTCGTAGAGTCCGTGCAGCTCGCCGTAGTCGTCGGCGGGCCGTCGCAGAGAGCACCTTCACGCGCGACCGGGGGACGCGGTATCCCTCGAGCAGCGCGTCGACGAGACTCTGACACGTACGTCTGCACGCTGGCGCGGTCCTCCTGGCGCAACCCGTCGGCGATCGCGCCGATGACAGGCCCAAGCGCCAGCCCCGGCGGGATGACCCAGCGTTTCAATCGCGTCGCTCTTGCGATAGATGCGCTGGCGGGCGGGCGAAAGCTTGTCGTAGTAGGCGAAAGGCACGGTAATGACTAAGGTCTGCTTGAAGACTATCCGACTGCGCGACGCCGGCACCGGGGCCCATCGCGCACGCGCTTGACGCACTTCGCCGGCGGCACGCATATTGTCCTGATGCCCATCGTCATCCGCCCGGCGACGATCGCCTTCGATCCGTCAGGCACGCCGTTCTCGGAAAAGTTCGGCGATGTCTACCACAGCGCCGAGTCGGGGCCGGATCAGGCGCGACACGTTTTTCTTCACGGCAACGGTCTGCCTCACCGATGGGCCGACACACACGTATTCACCATCGTCGAAACCGGCTTTGGCCTGGGACTCAATTTCATGGCGACCTGCGCGGCGTGGCGGTCGGATCCGAAACGATGCCGGCACCTGCATTTCGTTTCCGTCGAACGCCACCCTTCGTTCGCGAGGATCTCGTCAGGCTGCACGCACGCTACCCGGAATTCAGCGGCGAGTCGGCCGCGATCTGCGCAGCGTGGCCGCCTGCGATCGCCGGCGTGCACCGGCTCCATCTGGACGACGGACGAATCACGCTGACGCTCATGTTCGCGGACGTGATCGATGCGCTTCGCGACTTGCGCCTCGGTGCGGATGCATTCTATCTCGACGGCTTTGCGCCCGACCGCAATCCTGCAGATGTGGTCGCCCGCGGTCGTGAAGGCTCTTGCACGGCTCGCGCGGCCCGGCGCGACGCTTGCCACCTATACCACCGCGCGCGCGGTGCGCGACGCGCGCTCACCTCGGCCGGTTTCGCGGTCGAGAAAAGCATGGGCTTCGGACGCAAGCGCGAGATGCTGACGGCGCGTTTCGCGCCCCGCTGGTCGATGAGGCACACGCCTCCGGCCCGGGTCGAGTGGCCGGAACGCGCCGCGCTTGTCGTCGGAGCGGGACTCGCGGGCGCGGCGATAGCCGAGCGCCTCGCGTCGCGAGGCTGGCAGGTAGACATTCTGGATCGCAAGGCTGCTGCAGCCGGCGGCGCGTCGGGACTGTACGCAGGCGTGCTGCAGCCGCACCTGTCGCGTGACGATTGCATTCTGTCGCGCTTCACCCGTGCCGGCTTCCTGTATGCGCATTCGCATCGGCGATCTATGAGTGTCGACCAGAGCGCCTCGATGCGCCCGCCTTGCGGCGTGCTGCAGATCGCGGATAACGCGAGCCATGAAGCGCGGATGGCAGAAATCCTCGCTGCGCTCGCCTATCCGGCCGAGTATGCCGAGCCCCTCTCCCGTGACGCGGCCAGCTCGCGCGCGGGCCTAGCTGTCAGAGCAGGAGGGTGGTGGATTCCGATGGGCGATTGGGCGCGACCGGGGGAAGTGGTGCGCGCGCAACTCGCCGCGGCGACGCATGCGCAGACGCCGGCCCCGCGGATAAGGCTTCATCGGGAGGTCGCGGCGTTGCGACGTCTCGGCGAGCGCTGGTGTGCAATCGACGCCTCCGGCGTCGATATCGCCAGCGCCCCGGTGGTGGTGCTTGCCAATGCCTGCGATGCCGCGCGACTGGTGGATCTCGGCCCGGCGCCACCGCAGCGGATTGCGGGCCAGCTCACGCTTTTCCCGGCGTCTTCCGGCGCGCCGCGGACGGTGGTATGCGGACGAGGTTACGTCTTGCCCGCGATCGACGGCAACGTCGTCACGGGCGCAAGCTACGATCCCGGCGACGACGCGATGCAAGCGGACGACACCCGTCACGCCGCCAACTTGCGCCGCGCCGAGCGGCTGCTGCCCGGGATTACCGCGAACGTCGACATGACGTCGTTGCGAGGCGAGATCGGCATGCGCTGCGTCGCACGGGATCGCCTGCCCATGGTGGGGTCGATAGTCGACATGGATCGCGCTCGCGAGATCGCGGACACGCTGAGCGGAGCCCACGCGAGCGACATGCCGCGCCTGCCGGGCCTCTTCTGCGCCATTGCATTCGCGTCGCGCGGATTGGCCTGGACAGCGCTTGCCGCCGAGTGCCTTGCGAGTCAGCTCGAAGGCGAGCCCCTGCCGCTCGAAGCGACACTGGTCGACGCGATCGATCCAGGCCGTTTCGCGGTCAAGCGCGCCCGCCGGGGAACGCTCTAGTGACTTAGCGACCGCTGCGACCGAAATCATTTTCGGTTCGGCAGTTGAGACGCTACTATTGAGCATTACGAAGGTGCGCGGCCAGGTTCCTCAATAGTCGTACCGCCGCGCGATACCGATCATGGCAAAAACAGACTCCAGCTCCGCTTCGCCCATTGCCGCGCTGCTCAAGCCGCACACCAAGGATCTCGGGGGCTTCGAGGTGCAGCGTCTTCTGCCTTCGATCGAGGCGCAGATGGTCGGGCCCTTTATCTTTTTCGACCACTTCGGCCCGGCGAGCTTCCTGCCCGGCCAGGGCGTGGACGTGCGTCCGCACCCGCATATCGGGCTGGCCACCGTGACCTATCTTCTCGAAGGCGCGATGATGCATCGCGACAGCCTGGGCAGCGTTCAGCGGATCGTACCGGGCGACGTCAACTGGATGACCGCAGGCGCCGGCATCGTGCATTCGGAGCGCACGTCGCCGGAAGATCGCGCCTCCGGACATCGCCTGCACGGACTGCAGACCTGGGTGGCGCTACCCAAGGCGCACGAGCAGGGCGAACCGTCGTTTGCCCACTACGCGAGCGCGTCGCTGCCGAAGATCGTCCTGCCGGGCGTGACCATGCGCCTGATCGCGGGCACCGCGTTCGGACAGCGCTCTCCCGCGTCGACATTCTCTCCCATGTTCTATGTCGCCGCGGACATGGAGGCCGGCTCGGCACTCGATCTGCATCCCGAGCATGAGCAACGCGGCGTCTACGCCATCGAGGGCGAACTCGCGATCGCCGGCGAGACGCTTCCCGTCCACCATATGGCAGTGTTGCAACCGTGGAGGACCGTGCGGATCGAGGCGCGCTCGCGCGTTGTCATGGTGCTCCTCGGCGGCAGCAAGCTGGATGGCGAGCGCTTGCTCTGGTGGAACTTTGTCGCCAGCTCGAAGGAGCTGATCGACTCCGCAAGCGCGCGCTGGCGCGAGCGAAAGTTCGCGCCCGTGCCGGACGAAACGGAGTTCATTCCCTTGCCGGAAAAGCCCCGCGCCGAGGGAACGCCGCTGTGACGTCGATCAGGCAGAGAAACTAGGCCGGCACTGACTGCCTGATTTCGCCCTTCAATCCGGCCGCCGCGCGCAGCGTGTCGGCGCGGTCGATATTTTCCCACGTGAACTCGGGCTCGTCGCGCCCGAAGTGCCCATAAGCCGCGGTCTTGAGATAAATCGGCCGCAGCAAATCGAGCATCTGGATGATGCCCTTGGGCCGCAGGTCGAAGTGCGCGGTGACCAGCTCGGCGATCTTCGCGTCGGAGATCTTGCCCGTGCCTTCGGTGTAGACGGTGATGTTGATCGGCTGCGCGACGCCGATGGCGTAGGAGAGCTGCACCTGGCACTGGCGCGCGATGCCGGCGGCGACGATGTTCTTGGCGACGTAGCGCGCGGCGTACGCGGCCGAGCGGTCGACCTTGGACGGATCCTTGCCGGAAAATGCGCCGCCGCCGTGCGGCGCGGCGCCGCCGTAGGTGTCGACGATGATCTTGCGCCCGGTCAGGCCCGCATCGCCATGCGGCCCGCCGATTTCGAAGCGCCCGGTCGGGTTGACCAGATACTTGGTGTCGACCAGCATTTCGCTCGGCAGCACCGGCTTGATGATTTCCTCCACCACCGCTTCCATCAATTCCTTCTGCTTGTGGTTCATGCTCGGATGATGCTGCGTCGACAGCACCACGGTATCGACTTTCTTCGGCCGGCCATCGACGTAGCGGACGGTGACCTGGGATTTGGCGTCCGGCCGCAGCCACGGCAGGCGGCCATCACGGCGCACTTCGCTCTGCCGCTGCACCAGGCGATGCGCGTAATAGATCGGAAACGGCATCAGCGACGGCGTCTCGTCGCACGCATAACCGAACATCAGGCCCTGATCGCCCGCGCCCTGGTTCATGTACTCCTCGGACGTGCGGTCGACGCCGCGGGCGATATCCGGCGACTGCCTTCCGTAGCAGACCATGACCGCGCAGCCCTCGGCGTCGAAGTGCAGCTCGGGATCGCTGTAGCCGATGCGGTGAATGGTGTCGCGCGCAATGCGCGCATAATCGTGCTTGTGATCGGTCGTGATTTCGCCCGTCATGACCACCAGGCCGGTCGACACCAGCGTCTCCGCGGCTACTCGAGCGTGCGGATCCAGCGTTAGAATCGCGTCGAGGACGGCGTCGGAAATCTGGTCGGCAACCTTGTCCGGATGACCTTCCGAAACCGATTCCGACGTGAACAGAAACTCACCCATTACCGCTCCCTGCGTGGATTATTCGAAGATGCCGCGAAATGCGTGGAGATTACGTGCGCCCCACGGCCGCCACGGCACAAAGACTTGAATTCTACCAAATCCGATGAACCAGGCGTTGGGGCGCTGCCGGCGGACCGAAAACCGCCGGCGATCGACAGTGAATCCTGTCGCCTTCGAAACAATCGAGCGCGCGGCGCAGTTGCTGCACGACGGAGCGCTGATCGCGTTTCCCACCGAAACCGTATACGGACTCGGCGCGGACGCACGCAATGCCGACGCGGTACGGCGGCTGTTTGTCATCAAGGGGCGGCCCGCCGACCATCCCGTCATCGTGCATCTGGCCGGCGCCGATCTCCTGCCGCGCTGGGCGCGGGAAACCGGCGCAAGCGCGGAAGCGCTCGCGGAGGCCTTCTGGCCGGGCCCGTTGACCTTGATATTGCCGCGCGCCGCGACCGTGCTCGATGTCGTGACCGGCGGCCAGGACAGCGTGGGCTTGCGCGTTCCCGCTCACCCGATCGCGCACGCGCTGCTTGCGCGATTGCTCGAACTCGGCAGTGACGGCATCGCCGCGCCTTCCGCCAACCGTTTTGGCCGCATCAGCGCGACAAATGCGCGACATGTCGCCGAGGAGTTCGGAAACGCGATCGCGCTGGTGCTGGACGGCGGCTCGAGCCGGCCACGGGATCGAATCGACCATCGTCGACCTCACCACGGATGAACCGGTACTGCTTCGCCCCGGGGCGATCACCGTGGAGGCGCTGCGCCGCGTTCTCGGTTCCGCGCCGCGGCCGGCAAGCTCGCGCTCGCCGAGAGCATCCGGCACGCTGGCCCTGCATTACGCGCCGAGGACGGCGGCGCGGCTCGTTTCACCGGACGAGCTCATTCATGCGCTCTCCGCGTCCACTAAACCTCTTACGAACATTGCAGTGCTTGGGCGCACGGTCGAGAAGCCGACGGGATTCGCGGGCACCTGGATCCGAGGCACCCGAAACGAGCACCGCCTACGCGCGAGATCTCTACGCCGACTTGCGCACCCTCGACGCGCTCGGCGCCGACGAAATCTGGATCGAAGCGCCGCCGGACGGTCCCGATTGGGTCGCGGTGAACGATCGGCTGCGCAAGGCTACCTATCGGCAGTGACTCTCGTGCTAAAGCGGTCAGCATTTGCCCGCGTAATGCGCGCGCGAGGAATGGCGCGATCGCCGCGACCAGCTCCTTTTGACGGTTTTCCATGTAGTGATCGGTGCCGGCGATGACACGCTGCTTCGAGCAATCATCGCGCGGGAGCGTTGCCGCGCGTTTTGGCGCGACATCCAGCACCTGCGCAAAATCGCGCTCGGCGATGACGTCGAGCACCGGAATATTCGGCCGCGAACCGAACGCGCTCAGCATGCCGACCGGCACCCAGGCTGCCAATCTTACCGCCGACGGAGAGGACAGATACGCGTCGGCCATCGACGCCCCCATGCTGTGCGAGACGATGGCTATCCGTTCGATGCCGCGCTCGCGGAGATAGGCGACAGCCGCGGCCAGCCGCGCGTTGGCTTCGGGAAATAGCGTTGCGTACTGCTCGCGCGGCGCATCCGCCGAGAGCACCGGCATCTGCACCGAAAGCGTCGATATCCCCGCTTCCGCGAGCCCGCTGCGCAGTCCGTTGATCAAACCCCAGTCGGGATGCACTCCCGCGCCGTGGACGACGATGATCGCGGCTTTGGCAATCGCCGGCGACGTCGCCTCGGTGTAGAGCGCGAGAACTCGAGGCTGCGCCGCGGTCGCGAGAGTAGACGGCGTCGCCGACGACGATCGCCGGCACGATCTCCTGCGCCAGGCGCGCTTCGCGGGCGTAATCGGCGGCGCAAAAAGCGCGATCCGCGCCGCCGGTGAAGGTGATCGCGGTCAACACTACCGCGGAGGCTCGCCACACACAACGCATCGTTTTCTCCGCGCTTAGCCCTGCTGATACCATGACGGCGCAGCCCTTCGCTTGCACCCGCGCTTATCGGGCGGTATCCGCTTTTATCATATTCGACGCGCATGCCCGCACATCCTCCCGTCGTCGTCATCGCTCCCGATTCCTTTAAAGGATCGATCGCGGCGTCGCGCGCGGCCTCGGCCATCGCCGAGGGCTTGCGCCGCGTTTGGCCTGGCTCGGACTTGCGTTTGTGCCCTATGGCCGACGGCGGCGAAGGAACGCTCGACACCGTGCTTTCGCGCGGCGGGCAACGCCTGACCGCCCGCGTCAGCGGGGCGTCAGGGAAGACTGTCGAAGCGAGCTACGGGGTCGTCGGCGAGGGCAAGATCGCGATCGTCGAAGCCGCGCAGATCGTCGGCCTCACCGATCCCGACGGCACCGCGGTCGATGTCGAACAGCGCAGCTCGCGCGGCATCGGCGAGCTGATGGCCAAGCTCCTCGATGGCGGCCTGCGGGAGTTCATGGTCGGCCTGGGCGGCACCAGCACCAACGATGGCGGCGCGGGCATGCTGGCCGCGCTCGGCGTGCAACTGCTCGATGCCGGTGGACGCGCCGTGGACGCCACACCCGGAGGCCTGGCCACGCTCGCCACGGTGGATGCCGGTGGGCTCGATCCGCGTCTCTTACAGGCGACGATCACCATCATGTCCGATGTCGACAACGTGCTCGTCGGTCCTCGCGGAGCCACCGCTATCTTCGGCCTCAAAAAGGCGTGCGCGCCCTGAGCGCGTGGCGAAGCTCGACGCGAGGCTCGCGCGCTTCGCGGCACTCGTTGAAAAAGCACTGGGAAAAACGGCGCACGATCGGCCCGGCGCGGGCGCCGCAGGCGGTCTCGGTTTCGCGCTTCAGTTGCTGGGCGGCGAAATGCGCCCGGGGCGGAAGTCGTCGCCGATCTGGTCGGGCTCGATGCGGCAATCCAAGGTGCCCACTGGGTGATCACCGGAGAAGGGCGCACGGACGCGCAGACCCTGCTGGGAAGACACCGCTCGTCGTCTCGCGCCGCGGCGCGGCGATGTGCGTGCCCGTGACGCTGATTTCCGGCGGCATCGATCGCGCCGCGCTGCCGGAGCTCTCGCGCCATTTCGCGGGTTGCTTTTCCCTGACCTTCGGGCCGATGGCGCTAGACCAATGCGTTGCCCAGGCCGGCGACTTGCTCGCCGATCGGGCCGAGCAGCTCGCGCTCCTCTTCACCGCTCTTCGGTGACACACGGCTTTCGCACTCGTTAACGGCGAGCCTCGATAACGGTTCATGAAGTCGTTTTTGCCCTCTCCCGCCATTAGCACTACTCCCCATCCTGATGCCCGAGCCGCCTTCTGGGCGGCGGTGCGCGTATCCATAGGCGTGCCTTCCATGGTGCTCGCAGCCGGCTATCTGGGGTTCGGCGCGCTCGCCAACGGCAGCCAGTTTCCGCTGTGGGCGGCGCTGCTGTCCACGATGACCATCTTCGCCCTGCCGGGCCAGCTGGCGATGTTGGAAATGTCGATCGCCGGGGCGGTGCCGGTCATGATCGTGATCACGGTGGCGCTCACCGCGGCGCGCTTTCTGCCCATGACCGTGGCGCTGCTGCCTATGCTCCGCACACCCGGCCGCCCCACCTGGCAAATCTATGCAGCGGTGCACCTGCTGGCGATGACTGGATGGGCGGCCAGCATGCGATGCGCTGCCCCGAGCTGCCGCTCGAGCAGCGTCTGCCATGGTTTGTCGGCTTCGCCCTCACCAATTGGGTGGCCTGGCGTGGTGTTCACCGCGCGTTGGCTACGAGCTCGCCGCGTTTCTGCCGCCACTGGTGCGCCAGGGGTTGGTGTTCATCGGACCGCTGTATTTTGTGCTCATCCTGACGGGCGAGACGCGCACGCGCCATGGCGTGGTGGCGATCGCCTGCGGTGCGGTCGCCGGCCCGCTGACCTATCTGGCTTCTCCGCAATGGAGCGTGCTGCTGGGAGGTCTTGTCGGAGGCACCCCTGGCCTGGGGACTGGTCAAGGTGAAAAAACGTGCTTGAACTCGCGCTGCTCGTCTTGGGGTGCGCCGTTGCTACCTACCTTTGGCGCGGCCTGGGTATGCTGGTTTCGGGCAGGGTGCGCATGACCGGTGAGTTTTTCATCTGGGCGGGTTGCGTCGCCTATGCCTTGATCGCCGGACTGGCGGTGCGCATCCTGCTCCTGCCCACCGGCACGCTCGCGGCTCACGCCGCTGCCCGATCGTTCAGCCGCCTGCGCGATCGCGCTCATCGTCTATTTTGTCTTTCGCCGGAATCTTATCGTGGGTATCGCAGCGGGCTTTGTTTCGCTTGTCACCCTGGTCGCGATACGCAGCGGTTTCTGAAACCCGCCGACCAGGCACCACGACCAAAGCGTCCGCTCGTTACAAGCGATTCAGTGCGGCAGGACTTGCCATCTCGTCGCGCGCCGAGTCGTTGTAGCCCTGGCCAGGGTCCATAGTCCCGCCGGCGCTGACCCGTACCGCGCAATACTTGAACTCCGGGATCTTGCCGAAGGGATCGAGCGCCGGGTTGGTCAGCAGATTCGCCGCGGCTTCGTAGAAGCAGAACGGAATGAACACCGCCCCTCGCGGCGTGCCGTCATCCGCGCGCGCGAAGAGCGTAACGCTGCCGCGTCGCGAGGCCACGGTAACCACGCCGCCCGCCGCGACACCCAGCGCGCCGAAGATCGTCGGGATGAATCGATGCCACCGGCGCCGGCTCGATGCTGTCCAGAACCTCGGTGCGCCGGGTCATGCTGCCGGTGTGCCAATGCTCGAGCTGACGGCCGGTGATGAGCACAAAAGGAAATGCCGTATCGGGCTGCTCCGCGGCCGGAATGATTTGCGCGGGAACGAAGCGGCCGGTTCCGGTCGCGGTTGGAAATCGCTCGGTGAATACCACGCGCTCGCCGGGGTCGCCTTCGTGCTCGCACGGATACGTCACGGCGGATTCCTGCTCCAGGCGGGCCCAGGTGATCCCGGCGATCGACGGCATCGTCCTGCGCATTTCCTCGAACACCTGGCTCGGATGCTCATAGTGCCACTCGAGCCCGAGCTGCCTGCCCATGGCGTTGACGATCCACAGATCCTGCCGCGCCTCGCCCGGCGGCTCGAGCGCCTGGCGGCCGAGCTGTACCGCGCGATCGGTGTTGGTGAAGGTGCCGGTTTTCTCCGGGAAAGCGGACGCGGGCAGGATGACGTCGGCGAGATAGCCGGTCTCGGTCAGGAAGATATCCTGCACCACCAGCATTTCCAGCTCCGACAAGGCCTCGCGCGCATGACTGACGTCGGGATCGGACATCGCCGGGTTTTCGCCCATGATGTACATGCCGCGAATGTCCCCGGCGTGCACCGCGTTCATGATCTCGACCACGGTGAGCCCGGGCGCCGGATCGAGCTTGGTGCCCCACGCGGCTTCGAAGCGCGCGCGCGTTCCTGGTTGTCGACGCGCATGTAGTCGGGAAACATCATCGGGATGAGCCCGACGTCGCTCGCGCCCTGGACGTTGTTCTGTCCGCGCAGCGGGTGCAGTCCGGTGCCCGGCCGGCCGATCTGCCCGGTCATCATCGCCATCGCGATCAGGCAGCGCGCGTTGTCGGTTCCGTGGATGTGCTGCGAGATGCCCATGCCCCACAGGATCATCGACGCGCGCGACGTGGCGTAGAGACGCGCGACCTCGCGAATGATCGCCGCCGGAATGCCGCACAGCGGCGCCATCGCTTCCGGACTGTAGTCGGCGACGTTGGCCTTGAGCGCCTCGAAGCCGTTGGTGCGGTCCGTGATAAAACCTCTCTGGACCCAGCCCTCTTCGATGATCGTGTGCATGCATCGCGTTCAGCAGCGCGACATCGGTATCCGGCTTGAACTGCAGGTAGTGCGTCGCGTGTCGCGCGAGCTCGGAGCGCCGCGGATCGATGAGGATGAGCTTCGTGCCCGCGCTTGACCGCGTTCTTCATCCACGTCGCCGCGACCGGATGATTCACCACCGGATTGGCGCCGATGAGCAGGATCACCTCGGCACTGCATGACGTCCATGACCGGATTCGATACCGCGCCCGAGCCGATGCCTTCGAGCAGCGCCGCGACGCTCGATGCATGGCAAAGCCGCGTGCAGTGATCGACGTTGTTCGAGCCGAAACCCGTGCGAACGAGCTTCTGAAACAGGTACGCCTCCTCGTTCGAACCCTTCGCCGATCCGAATCCTGCCAGCGCCTGCGGGCCGTGCGTATCGCGAATGCCGCGCAACGCGCCGCCGGCCAGGTCGAGCGCCTCTTCCCAGCTCGCTTCGCGAAACACCGACATCGCATCGGCCGGGTCCATCACGAAATCGGCGGATTTCGGCATCCCGGGCTTGCGGATCAGCGGCTTGGTCAGCCGCTGGCGATGATGAACGTAGTCGAAGCCGAAGCGTCCCTTGACGCAAAGGCGCTCGCGATTGGCCACGCCGTCGCGCCCTTCGACGCGCACGATGCGATTGTCCGCGACGTGATAGGTGAGCTGGCAGCCGACACCGCAATACGGGACACACCGAGGCGACGGTCTTGTCCACCGGGACCAGATAGGCGTCGTGCGCCGGCGCCAGCGCACCGGTGGGGCACGCTTGCACGCATTCGCCGCAGGCGACGCAGGTGGATACACCCATCGGGTCGGCGAGGTCGAACACGATCTGCGAGTCCGCGCCACGAAACGCGTAGCCGATCACGTCGTTGACCTGCTCTTCGCGACAGGCGCGTACGCATCGCGTGCACTGGATGCAGGCGTCGAGATTGACCGCCATCGCCGGATGCGAGAGATCGGCAGGCGGCTGCGTCGCGCGCCTCGAAGCGCGGCACGCCGATGTTCAGCCATCGCTTCCAGTGGTCCAGCTCCGAGTCGAGCTTGTAGACCCGTTCCGGCACGTCAGCGGCCAGCATTTCGATCACGAGCTTCTGCGAATGCATGCGCGCGCGGCTGTCGCTCGAGACTTCCATCCCCGTCGTCGGGTGCGCGGCAGCACGATGGCGCCAGCACGCGCTCGCCCTTGATCTCGACCATGCAGGCGCGGCAATTGCCGTCGGCGCGCATGCCTTCCTTGTAGCAAAGGTGCGGAATCGTCGATGCCGTGGCGCTTCGCCGCCTGGATGATCGTTTCGCCGGGCTCGGCGCTGAGCTCGACGCCGTTGAGGCGAAACTCGGTGCGCTCGCACGTCCAGCGCTTTTTCATACGGAGCGTTCATTTAGCCTGCCAGCTCCTGCGGAAAATATTTGATCACGCAGGTGATCGGGTTGGGCGCCGCCTGCCCGAGCCCGCAAATCGACGCGTCGATCATCGACCTGGGAAAGCTCCGCCAGCAGCGCGGTGTCCCATTTCGGCCGCGCGAGCAGCCCGACCGCCTTTGCGGTGCCGACGCGGCAGGGCGTGCATTGACCGCAGGACTCATCGGCAAAAAGCGCATCAGATTCAGCGCGGCGTCGCGTGCGCGGTCGTGTTGCGAAAGGATGATCACCGCCGCGGAGCCGATGAAGCATCCGTGCGGCTGCAGCGTGTCGAAGTCGAGCGGGACGTCGGCCAGCGAAGCCGGCAGAATTCCGCCCGAGGCGCCGCCCGGCAGATAAGCGTAGAGCTCGTGTCCCGGAAGCATGCCGCCGCAAAATTCGTCGATCAGCTCGCGCACGGTGATGCCCGGCCGGCGCGAGATGCACGCCCGGTTTCGCCACCCGCCCGGAGACCGAAAACGAGCGCAGGCCCTTGCGGCCGTTGCGTCCCCTGACCCGCGAACCACTCCGCGCCCTTCTCCAGGATGTCGCGCACCCAGTACAGCGTTTCCATGTTGTGCTCGAGCGTGGGACGGCCGAAGAGTCCCACCTGCGCGACGTAAGGCGGGCGCAGGCGCGGCATGCCGCGCTTGCCTTCGATCGATTCGATCATCGCCGACTCTTCGCCGCAGATGTACGCTCCGGCGCCCGCGCCGCAGGTGAATCCGCGGCAGCGCCCGGGCGGATCGGCTTGCAGCGCCGCGAGCTCGCGCGCGAGCACCGCGCGGCAAGCTGCGTATTCGTCGCGAAGGTAGACGTAGATGTCGTCGATACCGACGGCCCACGCCGCGATCAGCATGCCTTCGATAAAGCGGTGCGGATCGCGCTCGAGATAGTAGCGATCCTTGAAGGTGCCCGGCTCGCCCTCGTCGATGTTGACCGCCATCAGCCGAGGCGCGGGCTCGGCGCGCACGATTTTCCATTTGCGGCCGACCGCAAATCCCGCGCCGCCCAGGCCGCGAAGACCCGAGTGCTCCATTGCGGCAATGACCGCGTCGACCGGACGCTCGCCGCTTCCACATGCGAGCAGCGTCCGATAGCCGCCGTCAGCGCGATACGCCGCGTAATCGACGTACGGCGGCGGCTCGGCTTCGGTACGCTTGAGAGCGATCGCCTCGGCGATCTTGTCCGCCGTCGCGCCATCGATCGTATTGCGTCCGACGACGGCCGCCGGCGCGTGCTCGCAACGACCGATGCAGGGCGCGCCGATCACCCGCACGCCCGCCCGCTCGCGCGCTCGACGGCGTGGTGCAATGCTTCGGCGCCGGCCATCTGACAGGAGAGGGTCTCGCAGATCCGCACCGTCAGCGTCGGCGGCGGCGTCTCGCCCTCCTTCACCACGTCGAAATGGTGATAGAAGGTGGCAACTTCGTAAACCTCGGTGCGCGCGAGCTTGAGCTCCTCGGCCAGCGCCGAGGATATGCGCCGCCGAAATATGTCCATAGCGGTCCTGGATGCGGTGCAGGAACTCGATCAGCAGGTCGCGCTGCGCGCGGCGCATCGCCCAGCAGGGCCTGAATCTCGGAGACAGCCCGGGGTCGACCGGGCGTCCCTTCGGATGCCCGCGAACGCCGCGCTTGCGGCCGAGCGCCGACGTGTCGACGACCGAGACTTCGCTCATGCGCGACCGCCGGCGGGCTGCGCTCGTTCGTGGCTTCTGAGGTCATGGCATCAGTCGAGGAAGTCGCAGTACTTTTCGACGTGCGCGGCAAGATCCAGCGAGTGCTGCCGCACCAGTCGCTCGGCGCAGCTCGGTATCGCGCTTTTCCAGCGCCTCGATGATTGCGCATGTGATCGACGATCGAGCGCGCCGCGCGGTCGCTTTGCGAGATCGTCATCCTCCGTATCGCCCGCACGTGGATGAAGAGGTTCTCGATCGTCTTGCCCATCAGATGCGAGCCGGAGAGGCCGATGATCGCCTGATGAAACGCGATGTTCGCGTCCGAATATTCCTCGATGTGCTCGGCCGGCGTCGCGTTGCCGAACTCGTCGAACATGTGGCGCAGCGCGAGAATGTCACCGTCCGAGGCATTCACGGTCGCGAGCCGCGCCGCCATGCTTTCGAGCGCGGCCCACATCTCGATCATTTCCACGATCTGCTTCTTGGTCTTGCGAATGATGAAAACGCCGCGCCGCGGAACCGTGCGCAGAAATCCTTCCTGCTCGAGCAGCGTCATCGCTTCGCGGATGGGCGTGCGGCTGACGCCGAGCGCCTGGCTGAGCTGCCGCTCATCCAGGCGTATCTCGTCGCGGTGCGCATAGATGTCGGCGTCCATGATCGCCTGCTTCAGCGCCGCGTAGGCCTGGTCGCGGAAGCTCACGTTGGAGACTGAGCGGCTGCAGCCCCAGCGTCGGCAGCGCCGGTCGCGTGCCGGATGCTTCGGCAACAGTGGTCATTGACTTCGTCTCCCTCCGCCTGCCCGGATGCCGGGCAACGGACGCGCACGTGTCGCACATCAGGTGCTGCCGTCAATGCAACGTTCCCGTCGCACGCCGCGCTCGCTGGCGAATGAGCGCGAGCACGACGTCGGTGGTCGGCGTCGGCACGCCGGTGTTCAGACCCAATTCCTGAACGACACCTACCAGAGGCTCGATCTCCATCGATCGGCCGCGCTCCAGATCCTGCAACATCGACATCTTGTGGGCCCCGAGCGCGCCGCGCCGTCGATGCGCCGCTCGATATCGACTCGAAGGCGTAGAGCCGAGGAAATCGCCGATCGCCTTCGCTTCGAGCATCATCGCCCGGCAGATCGCGCGCGTTCCGGCGTCGCCGGCGATGACATCGATTGTCGCCAGGGTCAGCGCGCTTATCGGGTTGAAGCACAGGTTGCCGCACAGCTTGAGCCAGATCTCGTCGCGAATGTCCTCGCGGATGGGCGCTTCGAGGCCGCCCGCCACCATCGCCTCATGCAGCAATTGGACGCGCGGCGCTTTGCTGGCCGCCGGGTTCGCCGATCGGAAACTTGCGTCCGTGCTCGTGGCGTATGACCCCGGCGCAATGACCTCGGCTGCCGGAAGCACGACGCAACCGATGGCGCGCTCCGGACCCAACCGGTCCCACTGCCTGCCGCCGGGATCGATGCTTTGAAAGTGCACACCGGAGAGCCGCTCATCGCCATGGAAGTACCAATAGGGGATGCCATTGCTGGCGGTGACGATGCAAGTCGACGGTCCCAGCAGCGGCTGCATGGCATCGACCGCCTCATCGATCGTGTGTGCCTTGAGTCCGATGATGACGTAATCCTGCTCGACCGAGCTCGGCCGCGTTATCGGTGCAGCGAAGGTGCGCGACATGCTCTTCCCGTCGTATTGCAAACGCAGTCCCGCGGCGCGTATGGCTTCGAGATGAGCGCCCGCGGGCGACCAGGCTGACGTCAGCCCCGGCGCGGGCAAGGCATACGCCGAGATAACCGCCGATCGCGCCGGCACCGAAGACGCAAACCTTCACTTTTTCTCCTGATGGCCGGCACGGTTGACGGTCCGATCGATGCTGGCCAAGGAGCAGCGACTCCCGCCTCGACAGCCGTCCTCGGTAACCTACAGATCGCGGTTGACTTTAGCTGATATACCACATACGTTATGCCAAACATTCCAAAAGCCAGACTGTGGCCGCGAAATACGGCCCATATACCGACGGTAGACACCGCTACCGCCGGCCACTAGGAGGGAGACGCTCGATGGAATCGGTACAGGACAAAGATCGTTCCTCGCTTCGCCTTGGGTTCAGCTCGTGATCGGCGTTGTCTGCATGGTCATGATCGCCAACCTGCAATATGGCTGGACGTTCTTCGTTCCCGACATCCAGAAGAAATTCGGCTGGGACCGCGCGTCGATCCAGGTCGCGTTCACGCTGTTCGTTCTGTTCGAGACTTGGCTGGTGCCGATCGAAGGCTGGTTCGTCGACAAGTACGGTCCGCGGATCGTGATTTTCGTCGGCGGCGTCCTGTGCGGCATTGCCTGGATCATGAATTCCTATGCCGACTCGCTGGCCATGTTTTATGCGGCACAAGTCATCGGCGGCATTGGCGCGGGCGGCGTCTACGGCACATGCATCGGCAACGCGCTCAAATGGTTCCCGGTCGGCGCGGTCTGGCCGCAGGGATCACGGCTGCGGGCTTCGGCGCCGGCTCGGCGCTGACGGTCGTGCCGATCATCGCGATGATCAAGAACAGTGGGTTCCAGGCCGCGTTCTTCAATTTCGGCCTCGGCCAGGGCATCATCGTCTGCCTTTTCGCCTTTGCGATGTTCGCGCCGAAACCGGGCCAGGTCCCCGAGGTCGCCGGTCAGGCCGCGGTCTTCCAGAGCCGCCGCCAGTTCGCGCCCAACGAGATCATCGGTCCGAATTCGTGGTGGATCATCGGCGCGCTCATCGCCCTGGTGGGCGGCCTCGGCATGTGGGCTGCGGGCGCCGGGTTCTACATTCCTCTCGCACTCGCCGCGCTGATCTTCCTGCTGGGCGGCTGGGTGGTCGTGACCAAGGGCCAGCCGGTCTTCATGCTGATGTATTTCATGTTCGTCCTGGTCGGCGCCGGCGGCTTGATCGTCACCGCCAACCTTGCGCCGATCTCGCTCGACCTCAAGGTCTCCGACGACGCCGGTGACGGTGCTGTGGATGACGATGCCGGCGCTGACCTTCGCCGCCACGATCGACCGCATATTGAACGGGCTCACGCGGCCGTTCTTCGGCTGGGTCTCGGACCATATCGGCCGGGAGAACACGATGTTCATCGCCTTCTTCCTCGAGGGCGTTGGCATATTCGCGCTGTACAAACTCGGCGCCGACCCGTTCTGGTTCGTCGTGTTGAGCGGCATAGTGTTCTTCGCCTGGGGCGAGATCTACAGCCTGTTCCCGTCGACTTGCACCGACACGTTCGGCACCAAATTCGCCACGACCAATGCCGGACTTCTGTATACCGCGAAGGGCACTGCCTCGCTTCTGGTTCCGTACGCGAGCTCGCATCCAGAAGGCGACCGGAAGTTGGGACCTGGTGTTCATCATCGCGGCGGGAGCCAACATCCTCGCCGCTGTTCTCGCCGTGCGCAATGCTGAAGCCGTGGCGGCGCAAGGTCGTCGCGGCGAACGATGCCGTCGCGACACGGCCTGGCGCGGCCGCGCCTCTGCCGCGCGGCGCCGACTGAATAGAAGACCTCGCCGGCGCCGTTGGCGTCGGCAGGCGTGACCGCGGCGCTGCCCCGAGAGTCCCGGCGCGGCACCTTTTCGAAAGAGACAACCATGCTCGACCAACCCACCAAAACCGCCAAATCCTCACCCGCAGCGAGCCCCGCCGACGACACGCCGAAAATCGCCGGTGGCGAGATCAATGCCCAGTCACAGGAGACCGACGGCTTTCAGCTGGTCATCGATGCCCTCAAGCTGAACGGCATCGATACGATCTTTGGTCTGCCCGGCATCCCGATTACCGACCTCACGCGCAAGTTGCAGGCGGCAGGACTTCGCGTCATCTCCTTCCGCCATGAGCAGAACGCCGGGTATGCCGCTTCGATCGCCGGCTTCATGACGCAGAAGCCGGGCATCTGCCTCACGGTGTCCGCCCCCGGGTTCATGAACGGACTGGCGGCGCTCGCCAACGCCACCACCAACTGCTTTCCGATGATCCTCATCAGCGGCTCGAGCGAGCGCGAGATCGTCGACTTGCAGCAGGGCGACTACGAGGAGATGGACCAACTCGCCATCGCCAGGCCGCACGCCAAGGCCGCGTTCCGGGTCCTGCACGCCGAGGACATCGGCGTGGGCGTGGCGCGGGCGATCCGTGCCGCTCTCTCCGGCCGTCCCGGCGGCGTCTATCTCGACCTGCCGGCCAAGCTGTTCCCGCAGACGATGGACGCGGAAGCGGGACGGCAGTCGCTGATCAAGGTCGTCGATCCGGCGCCGCGCCAGATCCCGGCGCCGGACGCCGTGCAGCGCGCGCTCGATCTGCTCAAGAGCGCCAAGCGTCCGCTCATCATTCTCGGCAAGGGCGCGGCGTACGCGCAGGCCGATGCGGATATTCGCGCGCTGGTGGAAAAGACCGGCATCCCCTACCTGCCCGATGTCGATGGCCAAGGGCCTGCTGCCCGACACGCACGAGCAATCGGCGTCCGCAGCGCGCTCGTACGTGCTGCCCGGAAGCCGACGTCGTGATGCTGATCGGCGCGCGGCTTGAACTGGCTGCTTTCGCACGGCAAGGGCAAGACGTGGGGCGGCAACAGCGCCAAGGAATGGGGCGGCCAGAAGTTCGTCCAGATCGACATCTCGCCGCAGGAGGCGGACAGCAACGTCCGCATCGATGCGCCGGTCGTCGGCGACATCGGTTCGTGCGTCTCGGCCATGCTCGGCGCGCATCAACGCAACTGCGGGATCTGGCCGAAGCCGCCCGCCGAGTGGCTCGACGCCATCGCGGAGCGCAAGACCAAGAACGTCGCGAAGATGGCGGAAGCGCTGGCGAAGAACCCGACGCCGATGAACTTCCACAGCGCGCTGAACGTCGTGCGCGACATCGTCAAGGCGAATCCGGACGCCATCCTCGTCAACGAGGGCGCGAACGCGCTCGACTTCACGCGCAGCATCGTGGACATGTACAAGCCGCGCAAGCGGCTGGACGTCGGCACCTGGGGCGTCATGGGCATCGGCATGGGCTTTTCGGTCGCGGCGGCCGTGGTCAGCGGCGAGCAGGTGATCGCGGTCGAGGGCGACAGCGCCTTCGGTTTCTCCGGCATGGAATGCGAGACGATCTGCCGCTACAACCTGCCGGTGTGCGTCGTGATCCTGAACAACAACGGCGTCTACCGCGGCGACGAAGTGAATCCTACCGGAGGACGCGATCCATCGCCGCTGGTGTTCGTCAAGGGCGCGCGCTACGAAAAACTGATGGAGGCCTTCGGTGGCGTGGGTGTGCTGGCCACGACGCCGGCCGAGCTTCGCAACGCGATGGAAGAAGCGATCCGCTCGCGCAAGCCTACGCTGATCAACGCGGTCATCGACGAAAAGGCGGGCACGGAAAGCGGCCGCATCACGAGTCTCAATCCCAGCGCGAAGAAGAAATCGTGACGGCTGGCCGCGTTCGAGCGTCGGCGATGAGCGACTGCGCGCAGTGCCACGGTCGGCGCGCCGACGCTCAACGCGGCTGACGCTCGACCGGTCGAGCATGCGTTTCGCGGAATGACGGCATTGGATAGGGAACGTAATGGGCAAGGCATTGGACGGCGTCGAGATTCTCGATTTCACGCACGTGCAATCGGGCCCGACGCTGCACGCAGCTTCTGGCCTGGCTCGGCGCCGACGTGATCAAGGTCGAGCGGGCCGGCGAGGGCGACATCACGCGCGGGCAGCTGCGCGACATCCCGGACGTCGACAGCCTCTATTTCACGATGCTCAACCACAACAAGCGCTCGATCACCGATCGACGCCAAGAATCCGCAAGGGCAAGCAGATGCTCGAAGCGCTGGTCAAGAAATGCGACGTGCTGGTCGAGAACTTCGCGCCCGGCGCGCTCGACCGCATGGGCTTCACCTGGGAGCACATCCAGGAGCTCAACCCGCGCATGATCGTCGCCTCGGTCAAGGGCTTCGGCCCCGGCCCGTACGAGGACTGCAAGGTCTACGAGAACGTCGCGCAATGCGCCGGCGGCTCGGCGTCGACGACCGGCTTCGACGACGGCCCGCCGCTGGTCACCGGCGCGCAGATCGGCGACAGCGGCACCGGATTGCATCTGGCGCTCGGCATCGTCGCGGCGCTCTATCAGCGCAACACGACCGGCCGCGGCCAGAAGGTGCTCGCCGCGATGCAGGACGGCGTGCTCAACCTGTGCCGCGTGAAGCTGCGCGACCAGCAGCGCCTCGCGCGCACCGAGCGTGATGGAAGAATACCCGCAGTACCCGAACGGCAAGTTCGGCGACGCGGTGCCGCGCGCCGGCAACGCGTCGGGCGGCGGCCAGCCGGGCTGGATCCTCAAGTGCAAGGGCTGGGAGACCGACCCCAACGCCTACATCTACTTCATCACGCAGGCGCCGGTGTGGAAGGACATCTGCGAGGTCATCGGCCGCGAGGAATGGCTGACCGATCCGCGCTACGCGACGCCGAAGGCGCGCCTGCCGCACCTGATGGAGATCTTCGGCCAGATCGAGGAGTGGACCAAGACCAAGACCAAGTTCGAGGCGATGGACATCCTGAACAAGCACGACATCCCGTGCGGCCCGATCCTGTCGATGAAGGAGATCGCCGAGGAGCCGTCGCTGCGCAAGACCGGAACCGTCGTCGAGGTCGATCACCCGAAGCGCGGCAAGTACCTCGTCGGTCGGCAACCCGATCAAGATGTCCGACAGCCCGACCGACGTGACGCGCTCGCCGCTGCTTGGCGAGCATACCGACGAGGTTCTGGCGGAGCTCGGCTACAGCGCGAGCAGGTCGCAGAGCTGCGCAGCTGCGGGCGCGATCTGACGGCGCATCGATCGCGCAATCGCAGTCGAACGCAACGATCAACAAGCAGTAAGCGAAGCTACTGCGCCGCGATGGGCGGCACATCGAATCCAGAGGAACGAACATGGCGCATGACAAAGCCGCGAGTCAGGAAGATCCTCGACAAGGTGAAGGCCGAAGGCCGCACCTCGCTGACCGCGCCGGAGGGCAAGCTGGTTTGCGACGCCTACGGCATCCCGGTGCCGAAGGAAGGTGTCGCGACCTCGGCCGCCGAGGCGGCGAAGCTCGCGTCCGGCATGGGCTTTCCCGTGGTGCTCAAGATCGTGTCCCCGGAGATCCTGCACAAGACCGAGGCGGGCGGCGTGCTGGTCGGCGTCAAAAGCGCGGACGAAGCCGAGAAGGGCTTCGCGACCATCATGGCCAACGCCAAGAAATACGACGCGCAAGGCGAAGCTCCTCGGCGTCCAGGTGCAGCAGATGCTCGCCGGCGGCCAGGAGGTCATCATCGGCGCGGTCACCGATCCTTCGTTCGGCAAGCTGGTCGCGTTCGGCCTCGGCGGCATCCTGGTCGAGGTGCTCAAGGACATCACCTTCCGCCTGGCGCCCGCATCGCGCGAAGACGCGCTGTCGATGCTCGACGGCATCGCCGCGGCGGAGATACTGAAGGGCGTTCGCGGCTCCGATCCGGTCGACCGCGACGCGCTGGCCAGCCTGATCCAGCACGTGTCCGAGCTGATCTCGGACTTTCCCGACATCACCGAGATGGACTTGAACCCGGTGTTCGCGACCAAGAGCGGCGCCATCGCCGCCGACGTGCGCATCGTCGTCGATTTCTCGCCGCCGCCGGCGCGCTATCGGCCCGAGCCACGACGACATCGTGCGCGACATGAACCGGATCATGAAGCCGAACGCGGTTGCCGTCATCGGCGCTTCCACCGAGGAAGGCAAGATCGGCAACTCGGTGATGAAAAACCTGATCAACGGCGGCTACAAGGGAGAGATCTACCCGATCAATCCTTCCGCGCGCCGAGATCATGGGCCGCAAGGCCTACAAGAGCGTCAAGGACGTTCCCGGCGACATCGACGTGGCGGTGTTCGCGATTCCCGCCAAGTTCGTCGCGCAGGCGCTGGTGGAAGTCGGCGAGAAGAAGATTCCCGGCGCGGTGCTCATCCCGTCGGGCTTCGCCGAGACCGGCAACGTCGCGGGCCAGAAGGAAATCGTCGAGATCGGGCGCAAGTACGGCGTGCGGCTGATGGGGCCGAACATCTACGGCTTCTACTACACGCCGGAAGAACCTGTGCGCGACGTTCTGCACCGCGTACGACGTCAAGGGCCACGCCGCGCTGTCGTCGCAGTCGGGCGGCATCGGCATGGCGATCATCGGCTTCTCGCGCTCGGCCAAGATGGGCGTCTCGGCGATCGTGGGCCTGGGCAACAAGTCCGACATCGACGAGGACGATCTGCTGACGTTCTTCGAGCAGGACGACAACACGCACGATCATCGCCCAGCACTGCGAGGACCTGAAGGACGGCCGCGCCTTCGCCGAGGTCGCCAAGCGGGTGTCGAAGAAAAAGCCCATCGTCATGCTCAAGGCCGGCCGCACCAGCATGGGCGCGCGCGCGGCGAGCTCGCACACCGGCGCGCTCGCCGGCAACGACAAGATCTACGAGGACGTGCTGCAAGCAATCGGGCGTGATCCGCGCCGCAGCCTTGCGCGACCTGCTCGAGTTCGCGCGCGGCGATTCCGGTGCTGCCCACGCCCAAGGGCGAGAACGTCGCTCATCATCACCGGCGCCGGCGGCTCCGGCGTGCTGCTGTCCGATGCCTGCGTCGACAACAATCTGTCGCTGATGGCGATGCCTCCCGATCTCGACGCCGCGTTCCGCAAGTTCATCCCGCCGTTCGGTGCAGCAGGCAACCCGGTCGACATCACCGGCGGCGAGCCGCCGAAGACCTACCAGAACACGGTGCGCCTCGGCCTCGAGGATCCGCGCATCCACGCGCTGATCCTCGGCTACTGGCACACGATCGTCACGCCGCCGATGGTGTTCGCGAAGATCATGGTCGAAGTGGTCGACGAGATGCGGGCGAAGGGCATCGAGAAGCCGGTCGTGGCTTCTCTGGCGGGCGACGTCCAGGTCGAAGAGGCGGCGGAATATCTCTTCGCTCACGGCATCCCGGCGTATCCGTATTCGACCGAAACGCCGGTCGCCGTGCTTGGCGCCAAGTACCAATGGGCGCGCGGAGCGCTGGCTTTGATCTGAAGGGTGTAATGTGCGGCTGTACTGAATTGATGCGGCCGAACGTTCAGTCTAGTGTAAGCCGACACCGAGAGCGGATATAGACCAGGAGCCCGCCAATGACGGGCCGGAATGTCGGACAAAAATCAGTGGCGACAACCTCAGGAGGGTTGAAATGAGAGACCAATCGGTACTGAAGATGGGACGCGTTGCGATGGCGCTGATCGGCGGCGCTTTCGCCGTCGTGGCGCTGCCTGTACAAGCAGCATGGGAACCGACCAAGCCGGTCGAGTTCGTGGTGCCTGCCGGTACCGGCGGCGGCGCGGACCAGATGGCGAGGCTGCTGCAGGGCGTCATCACCAAGAACAATCTGATGAAGCAGCCGCTGATCGTCGTCAACAAGTCGGGCGGCGCGGGTGCGGAAGGTTTCCTCGCACGTCAAGGACGCCAAGGGCGACCCGCACAAGATCATCATCACGCTGTCCAACCTGTTCACGACGCCGCTGGCAACTGGCGTGCCGTTCAACTGGAAGGACATGACGCCGGTCGCGATGCTGGCGCTCGACCAGTTCGTCCTGTGGGTCAACGCCGAAACGCCCTACAAGAGCGCGCAAGGAATACATCGCCGCCGTCAAGGCCGGGAGCCCCACCAAGATCAAGATGGGCGGCACCGGCTCCAAGCAGGAAGACCAGATCATCACGGTCGCGATCGAGAAGGCGACCGGCGCGAAGTTCACCTACGTGCCCTTCAAAGGCGGCGGCGACGTCGCCGTGCAGCTCGTGCGGCAAGCACGTCGATTCCACGGTCAACAACCCGATCGAGGCGGTCGCGCAATGGCGCGCCGGCAGTCTGCGCCCGCTGTGCGTGTTCGACGACGCGCGCATGCCGTACAAGGAGAAGGTGACCAAGACGATGTCCTGGAACGACATCCCGACGTGCAAGGAAGCGGGTCTTCCGATCGATTATCTGATGCTGCGCGGCATCTTCATGCCGGCGGGCGTCACCCAGGAACAGGTCGACTTCTACGTCGACTCTGTTCAAGAAGGTGCGCGAGACGCCGGACTGGAAGAAGTTCATGGAAGAAGGCGCCTTCAACCAGACCTTCATGACCGGTCCCGAGTACACGAAATGGGTCGACGCCGCCGAACAAGACCCACGTCGACCTCATGCGCGAAGCAGGATTCCTGGCCAAGCAGTAGTCAATCCGATGAGGGATGCGCGGGTAATCGCGCGTCCCTCGTATTCGTGCTTATAGCGCACGTCTGACGCGGTCGACTCCATGGACGAAGAACAGCAGTCCGGTGCGCACAACGCCTCCGCGGTCACGGTTCGCACGATGGAAATCGTCGTCGCCGTGGTCATTTTCGTGCTGGGGCGATCGTCGTCTTCGACAGCTACCGGCTGGGCTCGAAATGGGGCACTGACGGTCCCGCAGTCGGGCTATTTTCCGTTCTACATCGGCATTCTCATCTGCTTTTCCAGCCTCGGCACCCTGGCGCAGGCATTCATGAAGAAGGACGCTGCTCGCGAGACTCTTCGTGGCCTGGGGACCGTTGAAGCTCGTGTTTACGGTGCTGTTTCCGGCTTTGGTCTACGTGCTTTTGCGTTCAGTACGATTGGCATCTACGTTGCCTCCGCGATCTATATCGCGATCTTCATGGTATGGCTCGGCAAGTATTCCTGGATCAAGAGCGCCGTCATCTCGGTCGCGGTCAACGTGATTTCTTCCTGATGTTCGAGGTCTGGTTCAAGGTGCCGCTGTTCAAAGGCGACCTCGATCCATTGCGCTTCCTCGGCTACTGATCGTGCAGGCGCGCCGATTCTCGTCGCCTCGGAGGCCCGGTGTTAGAGCTGAATGCCCTGTTTCACGGCTTCGCGGTCGTGCTGACGCCGTTCAACATGCTGCTGATGATGATCGGGCATCGTGCTCGGCGTGATCATCGGCGTGCTGCCAGGACTGGGCGGCGCCAATGGCGTGGCGATCCTTCTTCCGCTGACGTTCGCGATGCCGCCCACCTCGGCGATCATCATGTTGTCCTGCATCTACTGGGGCGCGCTGTTCGGCGGCGCCATCACGTCGATCCTGTTCAACATTCCGGGGAGCCATGGTCGGTGGCGACCACCTTCGACGGTTATCCGATGGCGCAGCAGGGACGCGCCGGCGAAGCGCTGACAGCGGCCTTCACGTCATCGTTTGTCGGCGCATTCGTCGCCGTGGTGATGATCACCTTCCTCGCGCCGCTGGTCGCGAAATTCGCACTGCAGTTCGGCCCACCGGAGTTTTTTGCGGTCTATCTGCTTACGTTCTGCAGTTTCATCGGCATGGGCAAGGGTTCGGCATTCAAGACCCTTGCCGCGATGATGCTCGGGTTTGCGCTTGCTGCCGTCGGCATGGACACGGTAACCGGACAATTGCGGCTCATCTTCGGATTCACCGATCTGATGCGCGGCTTCGATTTTCTGATCGCGGTCATCGGCCTGTTCGGGATCGGTGAGATTCTGCTGTCGATGGAAGAAGGACTTTCCTTCAGTGGCAAGTCCGCAAAGATCAATCCCAAGGTGGTGCTGGAAACATGGGCCAAGCTGCCGAAACACTGGCTGCTCCTCGCTTCGAAGTTGCCTGATAGGCATCTGGATGGGGATTACGCCGGGCGGCGCCACGCCCGCGTCGTTCATGAGCTACGGCGTCGCCAAGCGCATGTCGCGCGAAGGCCACAAGTTCGGCACCGGTCAGATCGAGGGCGTGATCGCGCCCGAGACCGCGGCGCACGCCGCGGGCACCTCGGCCTTGCTGCCGATGCTCGCGCTCGGCATACCGGGCTCGCCGACCGCGGCGGTGCTGCTCGGCGGCCTTTTGATCTGGGGTCTGCAACCGGGGCCGCTGTTGTTCGTCGAGCACAAGGATTTCGTGTGGGGACTCATCGCGAGCATGTATCTCGGCAACCTCGCCGGGCTCGTCATCGTGCTCACCTGCGTGCCGCTGTTCGCGGCGATCCTGCGCATTCCATTCTCGATCATCGCGCCGATCATCATCGTGATCTGCGCCATCGGCGCCTACAGCGTGCACAGCGCGATGCTCGATATCTGGTTCATGATGCTCTTTGGCGTCGTCGGCTATCTGTTCAAGAAGCTCAACTACCCGCTCGCGCCGCTGGTGCTGGCACTGGTGCTCGGCGACCGGGCCGAGGATTCGTTTCCGCCAGTCGATGCTGATATCGCAGGGGAGCGCGGGGATTTTCTTCTCCAACTGGCTCGTGGGAAGCATTACCGGGCTGGCGCTGGTGCTTCTGGTCTGGCCGCTGATCTCGAAAATGCTTGCCAGGTTGCGCGCCGGGAGCGCGTGAAGCTCACAGGGTGGCGTGAACGCCAACCTGTACGCGCTGCTGCGCGATCACTTTGCCGAGCACGGCGAGCAGCCGTGCATCCTTCATCCGGGCGGGACGGTGATTCATTACGACGACCTCGACGCCATGGCCGCGCGTCTCGCGCACGTGCTTGTCGACGCGGGTTGCGAAAAAGGCGATCGCGTGGCGGCACAGGTCGACAAGTGCTGGCAGGCGCTCGCGCTCTACCTTGCATGCTTGCGCGCGGGTCTTGTCTATCTGCCGCTGAACACCGGCTATCAAAAAGCGAGCTGGCGTATTTTTCGGCGATGCCGAGCCGCGCGTCATCGTCTGCGCACCGGACCATCTCGCGACCGTCGCGGCGCTCGCGGCCCGAAGCGACGGTCCTGACGCTTTCCGGCGACGAAGGAACGCTGCTCGACCTCGCGCGCGACGCGCCCGAGACGTTCGACACGGTCGTTTCCGCGCCGGACGACCTGGCCGCGATCCTTTACACCTCGGGCACGACCGGTCGCGCCAAGGGTGCGATGCTGCTCCCACCGCAACCTGGCGAGCAACGCACTGACCCTGGTCGATGCCTGGGGCTTCACGCGCGGCGACGTGCTGCTGCACGCGCTGCCTCTGTACCACGTCCACGGCCTCTTCGTGGCCTGCCATTGCGCGCTTCTTTCCGGCAGCCGCATGATCTGGCTGCCGAAATTCAACGCCGCCGAGGTGATGGAGCAGCTACCGCATGCGAGCGTGATGATGGGTGTCCCGACGTTTTATACCCGCTTGCTCGCCGAGGCCGCCTTCACGGAAGACGCCTGCCGCTCGGTGAGACTTTTCATATCGGGCTCGGCGCCGCTCCTTCCCGAAACGTTCAACGAATTTCGCTCGCGCTCGGGTCACGCGATTCTCGAGCGCTACGGCATGAGCGAGACGGGAATGAATACCTCGAATCCGCTCCGCGGCGAGCGCATCTGCGGCAGCGTGGGACCGCCGCTGCCGGGAGTCACGCTGCGCGTGGTCGACGACGACGCGCGGCCGTGCTCCCCGGCGCCATCGGCGGCATCGAGGTCAAAGGTCCGAACGTGTTTGCCGGCTACTGGCGAATGCCGGACAGGACGCGCGACGAGTTTACCGCCGACGGCTTTTTCAAAACCGGAGACATGGGCGAACTGCTCGACAACGGCTATCTGAAGATCGTGGGGCGGGCCAAGGATCTGATCATCACCGGTGGACTCAACGTCTACCCGAAGGAGATCGAGGAGCGAATCGATGCGCTGCCCGGCATCGCCGAGTCGGCGGTCATCGGCGTTCCCGATCCGGACTTCGGCGAAGCGGTGACGGCGGTCGTCGTCGCCAAGGCCGGACACGCGCCCAGCGAAGCCGATCTCATTGCCGCGCTGAAGGCGGAGATCGCCAACTTCAAAGTGCCCAAGCGCGTGCATTTCGTCGACGAGCTGCCGCGCAACGCGATGGGCAAGGTCGAAAAGAATACTTTGCGGCAGCGTTACTCGGTGAGCTCACCTTAGCGCCCCGATCAGCATCAAGTCCAAGCTACGCCTTCAACATCTTCTTGGTGATGAACGTCCACTCGCGAGGATCGACCGGCGTGATCGACAACCGATTGCCCGGCGCGAGAACGCGCATGGTCGCGAGCTCCGGCCGCGAGCGAAGCTCGGCAAGTGAAATCAGGCGCGTCTTCTCGACCAGGGTCACCTCGACGTTGACCCAACGGGGCGCGTCAGGTGTCGCCTTCGGGTCGTAGTACGGACTCTTCTTGTCGAATTGCGTCTTGTCGGGATAGGCGGCCTTGCTGACCTTCACGATGCCCGCGATGCCGGGCTCGGCGCAGCTCGAATGGTAGAAGAATGCGAGATCGCCGACTTGCATCTGATCGCGCATGAAGTTCCGCGCCTGATAATTACGAACGCCGTACCAGGCCACCGTCTGCTTCGGCATGCGGGCGAGGTGATCGATGGACACATCGTCCGGTTCGGATTTCATCAGCCAGTAGCGCATGTGCGTATCCCATCACATTTCGTTCAACGATCGCGGTGGACCCCATTCCGGTCACTCACCCTGGTCTAAAGCGAATTACTAAAAAACGGGGCCCGCATCGGGCCCCGTCGTCAGCCAATCACCGATATTAGTGTGGGTCCATTGCTGCCAGGAACGATCGGCTTCGGATGCGGCTTCGGCTTGGTCGTCGCAGATGGCGGCTGTGCCGTCACCCGGCGACACGGTAGCGATGAGGTAATCCACCAGGCTCGAGCTGATCGGCGTGCCGAAACCGGTCGTCGCGTCCCAGCCGATGCCGGCAGTCGAATCCGATAACAGTTACCGGATTGCTGACGAGTCGAACTCGACCGCCGAGTTGGTGCCGCTCGGTGATGTCGTGAAACGACGCCGGATACGCCGTGTTCGTCCTTGCCGATCTGGTAGATGGCCGAGTTGAGGAATCCCAGCCGCTTCGCCCGCCTTCTGGTTCGCAATCGCGGTGATGGCGGCCCAGCTGCGGAGAACCGGCGCTGGTGCCGCCGAAGAGTATAGAAGCCAGCCGGTACGCCGGGAATGTCTCAGGTACGTCAGTACGCCGTGGAGGACGGCCGCGTTGTACGCGACGTCGGGCACGCCCGCTGCTTCCCGCCATGGATCGTCAGTGCCCTTCTGATACGGGGTTCGTCGAACAGAACGCTGAATCCACCGCCGGTCGCGATGGTGGAACCGAAGAAGCCTGCAAGTCACCAAAGGAGGTCCTTCGTTCCACACGATCTCGCTCTGCCACGTCCCGGGCAACGGATGCGTAGCGGGATCGCAGCCCAGCGAAGTAAGGCAGAAGTCTCGCCGCGTGCAGCTCGGTGCCGCCCACGCCCGTCACCAGCGGATCGCTGGCCGGCGAGGAAACCGCTTTCACCCACGAGTTGCCGTCGCAGGTCTTGCAGTGCCGCACCCTCGTCGGCAGACGAGGCGAACAGCGTGATGTTCTTTTGCGTGGCTGCCGCAAACACGTCGTGGTACCCGGCGAGAATGGTCCGGGTCGACGCAACTCTCGTTCTCGCCGAAGCTCATCGAGATGACGTCGCCGAGGTTGTGGTCGACCGCGTACTTGAGCGCGCTCAGAATGTCGGCATCCTGGTTCGATTTGGCCAACACCAGAACGATGTGTGCGCCGGGGGCGATGGCATGCGCCCATTCGACGTCGAGGCTGATCTCCTCGGCCCAGCCCGTCATGTTGGGGTCGCCTGTAACGAACGGCGTGAGACCGTCAGGCGCGATTTGGGTCAGCGTTTATCGCGGGAAGGCCGTAAAAGTTGTTGAAGAAAGCCACCTGGGCTGCCAAGTTCGGATTCTGAAAGGCGTCGACGATGACGATTGTGTGCCCGCTACCGTCGTACCCTGCGCTGATCAGCAAGTCGAGTCTCGATAGGCGTGTCGCATCTGGTACGGGTCGTAGCAGGTTTGCGACGGCGAAAGTCCAATCCAACCTGGCAGGTGAATAGGCCATACTGCGAGGGCCGGCAACGCCGGTCGGAGCTTCGAGCAGGAGCTTGCTTGCGAGGCCGATAACCCCAGCACGGCGACATGGCGCGGCGGGGTTCTCGCGGCCATGGCCGGCTGACAAAGAACGAAAATACCCAAAGTAGATAGGAACAACGTCCAGATAAAGCGCAGGACACGATCGGGAATCATTGTTTACTCTCCTTCGTGTTGGTGGTTTGGGTTCACGCATGTGCGCTGGCCCGTGCAGGATCCCTTGTGGGGCGCCCGAATTGCGCCTTCGACTGACTCGTAGATGCGGCAGCTGCGGACTTGCATTTGCCGGCCATAGTAGGTTCGAAGTGCGACGGTTTTTAACACAATTTGAATTGCGTGGGTCAACAACGGACGTCATGGGGCCGGGGATGGTCGCGGCCGAGCCGACGGACGGCGCCGCGGAGATATCAGCCGAATGTAATTTTACATGAGCATCGCAGAGCAGTGGTGCGGTCAGCGACCGAATCCGAAGCTTCGGCGATCGAAGAGGGAGTCCCCCGCCTGTGCCGTGCCAACCTCATCTTGAACCGCAGTTCAAGAGGGTCGCCTGCCAGGGCCATCAGGCGCTTCCGCGTAGGGAGCGCACACCGGCCCGTTGAAAGCACGGCAACCTCGCTAAGTTAGCATTGGTTCAAAGAATGTATGGCCAGCTCGAACACCGCAGGGGACAAAGGGCGCAGTTGAGCTCGGACGAGATCAGAACAACTTGTCCTGCTCCGCCATCGCACGATCGATGGCCGACTGCATTGCGGAAATTCTACGCTGAATGCCGGCAGTGTCAAAGCTTGCGGCCGGCGCGGACTTTCCGTTGCCGCTTTTCGAGCGCAGCAACTCGTGCGCGATGTTGAGCCCCGCCATCACCGCGATGCGCTCGGTTCCGGAGATCTTTCCCGAATCCCGGATCTCGCGCATGCGGCGATCGACGAATTGCACCGCCTGCAGCAACTCCTCGCGTTCGGACTCCCGGCAGGCGACGCGATATTCGCGGCCCAGGATGGAGACGTCGAGGGTGATCGAGGGATCTTCCACCGATTCAGCCCGTCGATTCCGGCAGCTGCAGCAGCAGCGAGTCGAGTCGCGCGGTCGCGGCAGCGATGCGCGCATTCAGAGCCCGGTTCTGCTCCAGCGAGCGCCCGAGCCTCGCGCTTCAGCGACTCGTTTTCCGCGCGCAAGCGGTGATAGTCCGCAAGCAGCGTGGCGAGTTTTTGCTCGAGTCCGGCAATTTCCAGAATCCATGGGAATCTCGATCGCACTATAGGCGGAACGATTCCGCGGCGTCAACCGCGGCGCATCGAGCGCGTGTCTCGCAACGCTAATGGGTTGCGAGCGGCTCATATCGCACCGCAAGTATCTCCAACTCCTCGGTTCCGCCCGGCGTTTTGAGCGTTACGCTGTCGCCTTCGCGCGCCTTGATCAAGCGCGCGCGATCGGCGAAACCCAGCTGACGTAGCCGCGCGCGGTGTCGATCTCGTCCACGCCGACGATACTGATCGTGCGTTCTTCGCCTTGCGCGGCCGCGCACGGTAACGGTCGCGCCAAAGAATATCTGGTCTTCGTCGTCCGCATCGCGCCGCACCGTCGGGTCGACCACCTCGGCGTTGTCGAGCCTCCGGATCAGGAAGCGAATGCGCCGATCGATTTCGCGCAGGCGCTTCTTGCCGTAGATGTAGTCGCCATTTTCGGAGCGATCTCCGTTGCCCGCGGCCCACGACACTATCGCCACGACACTCGGCCGCTCCTGCTCGACGAGAGCAGCAAGCTCGGCTTTGAGGCGTGCGAATCCGCCCGGCGTCATGTAGTTGCGACTGCCCTCGGGCAGCGGCGACGTGTCCTCGACATCGTCTTCGATATCGGAATCGTCGTCTTCGCGGGTGAACGCTTTGCTCATGATCGCCGTGCGTTGGGATGGCAGGTGCGCACACTATGCTGCAATTATAGGTCACACACGAGGACTATAATCGCCGCACGCGTTTTTCGTGCGTCGTGACCGCCGTGCATATCCCGCGATGACCCGCATACCCGCCGCTACCGCGCTTGGCGCGCTCGGCGTCGTCGCGCTCGGCGCGTTCGCCATGGCGTTGGGCGTGGGCAGTGTTTCACTCGGACCCGCCACAGTGCTGCAAGCGCTGCTCGGCGACGGCGACGCAACGTCGCGCGCCATCGTGCAGGGATTGCGCCTTCCGCGCGCACTCTCGGGCTTCGCCACCGGGGGCTCGCTTGCGCTCGCCGGCGCCTTGCTGCAGGTGCTCTTGCGCAATCCTCTCGCCGATCCGTACGTCATGGGCGTCTCCGGCGGCGCGGCGGTCGGCGCGCTGGTGGCGATGCTGATCGGCGCCAGCGCGTGGCTGACGCCTGTCGGCGCCTTCGGCGGCGGGTTCCTGTCCACGATCATCGTGTTCGGCCTCGCGCGCGGAGCAGGCGCGTGGTCGCCGACGCGATTGCTGCTTACCGGGGTCATCGTCGCTGCCGGTTGGGGGCGCGGTCGTGGCGCTTCTGTTGTCGCTGGCGCCCGAGACGCAGCTTCGCGGCATGCTGTTCTGGCTGATCGGCGACCTCTCGTCTCCGCCCGCGCCGTGGCTGTCGTTGGCGGTGCTGGTTCTTGGAGTCATGGTCGCGATGCCGTTCGCACGCGATCTCAACGCACTGTCGCGCGGCGAAACCGCGGCCGCCGCGCTCGGCGTCTCACGGCACCTGCCGTGGCTGATCTTCGCGTTGGCGGCGCTGCTCACCGCCGTTGCCGTGACGACGGCAGGCGCGATCGGTTTTGTCGGTCTGATCGTCCCGCACGCGGTGCGTCTGGTGCTCGGCAACGACCAGCGCATCGTGCTGCCGGCATCGGTGCTGGCCGGCGGCGCCCTTGCTGCTGGTCGCCGACACGCTGGCGCGGCAGCTTGTGGCACCGGCACAGCTGCCGGTCGGCGTGATTACCGCGCTGATCGGCGTGCCGCTTTTTCTTGTGCTGCTGCGGCGCGATCGATGAGCGACATCGAGATACTCGCTGCGACGTGGTCTCACGGTGACGATTGCCGGAATCGGAGTCTGCCGCGAGCTGGATTTCTCGGTTGCGCCGGGACAATGCTGGGCGATACTCGGCCGTAACGGAGCCGGCAAGACGACCGCTTGCTTCACACCTTGGCAGGCTTGCGCCGCCCGCGGCGGGGACGATAGCGCTCGATGGCCGACCGCTCGCAGCGATGTCGGCGCGCGAAGTCGCACGCACTCGCGGCTTGCTGACCCAGGACGACAGCGATGCCTTCGGCGCTACCGTGCTCGAGACCGCGCATGATCGGCCGCCACCCGTATTTGTCGCGATGGCAGTGGGAAAGCGCGGATGACTTGCGCATCGCGCGCGAGGCGCTTGCGTTGATGGACATTGCCGATGCCGAGGCAGCGCGACGTGCGCACCCTGTCCGGTGGCGAGCGCCGGCGCGTCGCGCTGGCGGCACTGCTCACGCAACAGCCGAGACTCTTTCTTCTCGATGAGCCTTCTTCCCATCTCGACCTCGCCCACCAGCTCGCCGTGCTGCGGCGGCTCACCGCGCTTGCGCGGCGAGCGAGGCAGTGCATTGATCATGGTTCTTCACGACGTCAATCTCGCGCGGCGATTTTGCGATCACGTGCTGATGCTCGACCACGGCGCGGCCATCGCCGGCTCCGCAGCGCGAGCTTCTGACCGCGGAGCGTCTGTCGAAGATCTACGGCGTCGCGCTCAAGACGCTTCGGGCCGGGCGAAGAGCTCTTTGACTTCGTGCCGGACTAGCGCCCGAGCCTGACCCGCGCCTGATCGAGCGCCGCGCACAGCTGGTCGACCCCGTCGATGAAGCGGGGACCGGCGCGGTGGAGCAGATTGGCGTCGACGACGAACAGGTTGCCTCGCGCGACCGCCGGAACGGAGCGCCACGGCTGCCACGCGTCGAGCCACGTCGGCCGTAGCGCGCCATCGGTCCCGGCAACGATGACCTCCGGCGCGGCGGCGAGGACCGATTCGACGCTGACCGAGCGGCGCCGGCAATCTGATCGATGCGAACACATTTTCTCCGCCGCAAAGGTCGATCGCGGCGCTGATCAGGTGCGCGCCGCCGATGGTATAGAGCGGCTGATGCCAGATCTCGTAGAACACGCGCACTCTCGGCATGCCGCGCTCGCGCGCTCGCAAGCGCGGCAAGGCGCGCGCGAAAGACTCGCTGCCGCACGGAGCGCGCTTTCGCGCGTTCCGGCCAGCGTCCCGAGCCGCTCGAGATCGTCGGCGATCGCCTCCGGGGTATGCGGATCGCTCAGGTAGACCGCGAGGCCCAGCTCGCGTAGACGCTCGAGCTGCGCCGGCGCGACGTAGGGCCATGCCACGACGAGATCGGGCCGCAAGGCGACAATGCGCTCGAGATCGATCGCGCGCGCGTCGCCGACCTGGGGCAGCGCCGCCGCCTCGGCCGGCCAGTCCGCGGGCGTAATCACTCCGATCACCTGGCTTCCCGCCCCGGCGGCAAACAGGAGCTCCGGTGGCGTGCGGCGCGAGGCTCACGATGCGTCGCGCGGGTGCAGCGAGCTCGACCTTGGTGCCGACCGAGTCGATCACCGCGACCGGCGCCGCGGCGCCCGATCCGACCGCCAGCAGTCAGCGCAAACGCAATTGCCGCCGCGGCTCTCTGGCGAGCGAAAGCAGCTTCGCCGCTGGCTTGGATTTTCATTGATACAGCCAGCGTACGCCCGACGAATGCATTGGCGCCGGCCGTTGTTGAAATCGGCGGCAAGCTCGTAGTGCTTGTCGAACGCATTGTCGAGGCGCGCCAACAATCGTCCATCGATTTCCAAGCTGGTACTCGGCGGTCAGGTTGAGCAGGGCGTACCCGCCCATGCGGCGCGTGTTGGCGGCGTCGTCGAAGCGCGCCGAGGACGCGACGACCTCGGCGCCGACGTGCAGCGAGCCCGCATCCCGCATCAGCGAAAACGCGGCGTGCCGCCGAGCACCGCCGCGGCAGCAGCAATCCGCTGGCGTCGTTGGTGGGCCGCTGCACATCGATGCTCGCCTTGCCAGCTGAGCTCGCCAAGATGTCCGGCAAGCTCAGCCGTCATGCCTTCGAGCGTCGCGTCGGCGATATTTTGCGGCGCGCAGTTGAAGTTGGCGTCGCATTGAAACACGATGAGGTCGCGCACCCGATTCCGATAGGCGACCAAACCGGCGCTCAACGCGCCGCTCGAGTAGCGCAGCGCAAGCTCGGCATTGCGAGCCGACTCCGGCTTGAGGTCGGGATTCGAGGAACCCGGGAAGTACAGGTCGTTGAACGTCGGCGTCTTGAACGCGCTGCCAAAGCTCGCCGTCGCGCGCAGGTCCGCGGCAAGCGCGTAACCGTAGGCGATCGTGCCGGTTGTCCGCGCGCCGAACTGCGAGCTGTCGTCGTGACGCAGACTCGCCTGCGCCAGATGCGGCCCCTCGCGGAGCTGGTAGATGCCGGTCAGCGCGTTGGTGTTGCGCGAAGTCACGGCAAAACCCGCGTCGGTGTCGATCCGCTCCTCGCGCCGCTCGGCAATGACGCGTCAGGCGGCCATAGCCTGGCATGAGCTCGTTCTGCCACGAATACAGGCGCTGGCGGGTACGGAAGCGCGACGGGCCGGAAGCCCGTTTCGGAGTTGCTGTCGTCGCCCGTTCTGCGCCGCCCGGACCGTCGCTCGTCCAGAACGTCGCCAATCGGTTGCGGCTCGCGATCGAATAGCTTTCGCACCGTGGTGATGGTGCGGTCATCGAAGCCCTGACCGGCGTCGAACTGGGCGTTGAGCCGGCTCCTGAACACCTGCGCCGAAATCTCCTGCTCGGGCGCAAAGCGAAAGGCCACGCTACCGCTGACGTTGTCGTTGCGGTAGCCGTCGCGGTCGGGGTTGTAGCTGAAATTTTCCGGGTTGAAGATGGCGTTGAAGCCGTCGCTCTGCCGATGGCCCGCCTGCAAAGCGTATCGCCATGCGCCGTCTCCGCCTCCGCCCGAGACGCCACCGAAGACGCTGCTCGTGTTGTAGCGTGCCGTAGCCCGCGCCGCCATTCGCCGTCAACGCGTCGCCCCCCTTGCGCGTGAACACCTGGATGACGCCGCCGATCGCGTCGGCGCCGTAAAGGCTCGATGCGGGCCCGCGCAATATCTCGATGCGCTCGATCTGCTCGAGCGGAATCGCTTCCAGCGGCGCGGTGCCGCTGGTCGACGAACCGACGCGCAGTCCGTCGATCGAGCACCAGCGTCTGGTGCGGTGTTCGCGCCGCGGAGAAACACGCCGCTGGTCGATCCCGGCCCGCCATTGGCGACGATCTCGACACCGGGCTGACGCTGCAGCAGGGCGGCGAGGCCTCCCGCGCCAGCACGCGCGATTTCCTCCGCGCCGATGACCGTGACGTCGGCAAGCAAGTCGGTCAGACGCTTGCTCCGCGCGCGACGCAGTGACGATCACCGGTGGGATGCTCGTTTGTGCAGCCGGAAGTCCGGAATGAACAGTACAAAGAAAAGCGATGGCGGCGCAGCGGCAGCGCGCCACGGGAGGACACTGGAAAGTGGATCATAAGGCATGCTCCGCGTGCGCCGCGCTTCCCCGCACGGCAAGTGGATCGAAAACAACGCGGAGTGAAATGCGTTCGGGCGGAAAGAGGCGGACAGCTTCCGTCCGGACACCGCCTCCCGCGATGCGCCAAGATTCGAAAATGCGGCGACGCATTTCCGTTCGCAGGCCGGTCTCCGGACTCGTCAGTTCAGGGCCTTAGGTTCACATCCGTGGCCCCGGGCCGCTTGCCTTCCCATTCGCTGACAAGCGAACAGTGGCGTGTGCAGCGACCCGCACTGACTTACCGTTGCGGGGGCAGTGCCGGGATGGCTGCGGGGATAGACCCCTGCGCACCGGCTTCCCGTTTCACCCGGCGCGCGAAGGAAACGCGCGCGCGGACACCTGCGACCCGATTATAGCCACACTGGCGGCGGGGGTGCTCCAGCGCGCTGACCTGCTATAATTCCCGCCCTTTCGCACCCTGAGCGACAGCCATCGTCCTGCCGTGAGTCGTAAGCTGTATATCCGTACGTTTGGCTGCCAGATGAACGAGTACGACTCGGACAAGATGGCCGACGTGCTGCACGCCGCTTCCGAAGGTCTGAAACTGACCGATCGGCCCGAAGACGCCGACGTGATCCTGTTCAATACCTGCTCGGTCCGCGAAAAGGCCCAGGAGCGCGTTTTCCACGATCTCGGGCGCGTGCGCGACCTCAAGACCGCGAATCCCGACGCTGATGATCGGCGTCGGCGGCTGCGTCGCGAGCCAGGAAGGCGCGGCGATCGTCAAGCGCGCGCCCTACGTCGACATCGTCTTCGGTCCGCAGACGCTGCACCGCCTGCCGGAGCTGATCGCGCGCCGGCGCACGCACCGGCCGGCCGCAGGTCGACATCAGCTTTCCGGAAATCGAAAAGTTCGATCACCTGCCGCCGCCGCGGGTCGAGGGCGCGATCGGCGTTCGTTTCGATCATGGAAGGCTGCAGCAAGTACTGCACGTTCTGCGTGGTCCCGTACACGCGCGGCGAAGAGGTCTCGCGGCCGTTCGACGACGTGCTGCACCGAGGTCGCCGACCTCGCCGACCAGGGCGTCAAGCGAAATCACGCTGCTCGGCCAGAACGTCAATGCCTATCGCGGCGCGATGAGCACGCGGGCGAAAGCAGCGAAAGGCCGATCTGGCCACGCTGCTCGAATACCTCGCCGAGATCGACGGACTCGAGCGCATCCGCTACACGACCTCGCATCCGCGCGAAATGTCAGCGCGCGCTGATCGACGTGCTATGCGCGACCTGCCCAAGCTCGTGTCGCAGCTCCATCTGCCGGTGCAGTCGGGGTCGGACCGCGATTCTGGCGGCGATGAAGCGCGGCTACACCGCGCTCGAGTACAAATCGATCGTGCGCCGGCTGCGCGCGGCGCGGCCGGAGCTGTCGCTGTCGTCGGATTTCATCGTCGGTTTTCCGGGCGAAACCGATGCCGATTTCGAGCAGACCATGAAGCTGATCGACGATGTCGGCTTCGACGGCAGCTTCAGCTTCGTCTACAGCCCGCGTCCGGGGACGCCGGCAGCGGACTTCGCCGACCAGGTTCCGCCTGCGGTCGCGCAGGCGCGGCTGGCGCGGCTGCAGGCGCGGATCGAGGAGCAATTCGCGGCCAACAGCCAGCGCATGGTCGGAACGACCGAATGCATGCTGGTGACCGGACAGGCGAGCAAAGACGCGCGCGAGCTCGCGGCGCGCACCGAGAACAATCGGGTCGTCAATTTCGCCGGCAGCAGCGATCTTGTCGGCCAGCTACATGGATGTGCGCATTACCTCGGCACTGTCGCATTCGTTGCGCGGGAGCTGGTAGCAGCTTGAATTTTCGCCGATGCGGACAACGGGGATGCCCGCATCGATTTACATCTTCTAGAAGGACCGATTCGATGTCTTCATTGTCACTGCAACGCGCACCAATGCTGGTCGCTGCAATTGCATCCACGTTCGGCGTTCGGATGCGCCACGCTTCCGCGCTCCGGACGTCGCGACCGTAGCCGCGGCCGCCGCTGCCGCCACCGCGGCAGCGACTGCTGCCGCCGCCAACGCCGCGCCCTCCGCCGGCGCGGCTCCCGCGCCTGCGCTCGCTCCCGGCGCCGCGCGCCCTGCCGCGAACTCACCGGCGATCGCGGCGGCCGCAGCAGCCGCCGCCGCCGTGGCAAGCCAGCAAAAGCCGTTTGCCGAGGTGGTGAAGGACGCCAAGGAGCAACCGGGATTTTTCACATCTGTACAGCAAGGACGAGAAAGTCTGGCTGGAGATCAAGCCGGACCAATTCGACCAGCCGTTCTTCCTGCAGGTCAACCGGACGAACGGCATCGGCGACCGCGATCCGTTTCGCAGCCCGATGCTGCGTTCGTACATCGTCGAGTTTCACCGGCATCGGCAGCCTGGTGCAGCTTATCGCCAGGAACTCGCAGTTTTTCGCCACCGCGGGCACGCCGCTGGCACGCGCGGTTCGCGAATCGACCAGCGACAGCCTTATCTGCCGCCGTGCCGGTCGCCAGCCAACCGCATCCGGAGCGGAAGTCGGTACTGATCGACGCCAATTCGCTGCTGCTCGCCGATATTCCCGGCGGCTCGACCGCGCTCGAAGCGGCGTATCGCATCGCCTATGCGCTTCGATGCGCGCAACTCCAGCTTCACCGCCACGCATAACACCGTCGATCTGACCGGCTTCGCGGTGTCGGCGCATTATTCGGTGCCGAAATTGCCGCCGGCGCCGTCGATGACGAGCCCGTCGCGCAGCGCTCGCGCCGGCGCACCTCGAGGACGAGCGCAGTCTGTTCCTCGGCTACTACTACAGCCTCGCCAAGCTGCCGGAGGCGATGGCGCCGCGCATCGCCGATGACCGCCTCGGCCACTTCGCTGACCCGACGCTGGGACTTTTCCTCGGATTCAGCGGCGTTCCCGGAAGTCTATTATGTAAAGCGCTGGCGGCTCGAGAAGAAGGATCCCGCCGCCGAGATGTCCGAGCCCAAGGTGCCCATCGTCTACTGGCTCGATCGCAATATCCCGGAGAAATATCGCGAAACGATCAAGGCCGGGGTTCTCGAGTGGAACAAGGCGTTCGAGAAGATCGGGTTCAAGGATGCGATCCGCGTGGAAGTGCAGCCCGACGATGCGCCATTCAGCACCGCCGATGCGCGCCACGCCTCGATTCGCTGGGTCGTGCGCGATGAGCTGGGAGCTCTGGCGATCGGCCCCAGCCGCGCCGATCCGCGCACCGGCGAGATTCTCGACGCGGATATCGAGATCGAGGACGGACTGGACACGCGTGCCGCGGCGTCAGGCCTCCGAGCAGTTCGCGCCGCGGGTTGCACAACCGGCGCGCGGTCAGCGCGACATGACGTTCTGCGAATACGGCGACGTGGCCATGGACGAGCTCGCGTTCGCGCTCGATCTGCTCGTCGCCCGCGGCGAAATCGCGCCTGACAGTCCAGAGGCCGAGAAATACGTCCTGGCCACGCTCAAAGATGTGGTGACTCACGAGGTCGGGCACACGCTCGGGCTGCAGCACAACTTTCGCGCATCGACCATCTACACCCAGAAGCAGCTTTCGGACGCGTCGTTCACCGGCGAGCAACGGCATCGCCGGGTCGGTCATGGACTACAACGCCATCAACCTGGCGCTGCAGGACGAGCCGCAGGGCGACTATGTGATGCACTCGATCGGGCCCTACGACTACTGGGCGATCGAATACGCGTACAAGCCGATCGCGCCCGGAGAGGAGAAGGAAGAGCTGGCGAAAATTGCCGCCCGCAGCGGCGAGCCGCAACTGGCCTTTGGCAACGACATCGACGCCGGCTTCGGCGGGTCCGCGGAAGGCATGGATCCGCAGGTCAATCGTCGCGATCTCGGGAGCGATCCGCTCGACTACGCGACGCGCCGGCTGAAGCTCTCGCGCGAGCTGTGGGCGCGTCTGCAGGAGCGCCAGCTGAAGCCGGGCGAGAGCTACGAGATGCTGCGGCGCAACTTTCTTGCCGGCCTCACCCAGTTGAGCAACGCGGGCGTCGTCGGAGCGAAATTTGTCGGCGGCGTTGTCTATGTGCGCGACCACGCGGGCAGTGGCCGCGACCCGTTCACGCCGGTGCCAGCGGCGAAGCAGCGGGCGGCGCTCAAGCTCATCGCCGACGGGCTTTTGTCGGTCGACAGCTTCCGTCTGCGCCCCGAGTTCGTGCGCCGCCTGACCGTGGATCAGTTCGACCGCTTCCGCGACGACGCCGGATCGAGCGCGATCACGCCCGATATCGTCCTGACCACGCGCATGCTGGGCGTGCAGCGTGCGATGCTCGACCAGCTGATGAGCGACGGCGTGGCGACGCCGGATCGCGGAAGGCGAATTCCGGCAGACCAAGGACAAGCCAGAGCTTCCGCCTGTCCGAGCTGTACGACGCGCTGCAGGACGCGATCTGGAGCGAATTGAAAACCGGTCGCGACATCGGCTCGTTCCGTCGCAATCTTCAGCGCGAATATCTGCGCCGTATCACCGATACGCTGTTGCGGCCATCACAAACTGTTCAGGCCGACGCCCGCGCGTTGCAACGCGAAAACGCCAAGCAATTGCTCGCTCAGATCAAGCTCGCGAAGTCCAGGAGCGCGTCGTCGAAGGAAGCGCGCGCGCATCTGGCGGAGTGCGAAAACACGCTGGAAGAGGCATTGAAGGCTCCGCTCACGCGCCGCGGCGTATAGGCACGCATTGAAGCCGCAGACCGTCGAGCTTGAGCTCTCGCCCGTAGACAACCGCGCGCTGGCCAATCTTTGCGGCGCGCTCGACGCCAACCTGCGCCAGGTCGAGGCGGCGCTCGACGTCACCATCGCCCGGCGCGGCAGCGCGATCACGCTGCGCGGCGCGTCGCCGCAGGTGCAACAGGCGGCAACGGCGCTGCAACGCTTTTACGCCCACGCGGCAGAGCCGCTCTCGGTCGACGATATCCAGCTCGGATTGATCGAGCTGGCGACGCAGCGCGATGCCGCTGCCGCACCGCCCGGCGAAAGCGACGCCGGCGCGACGGCGCAGCTGCGCACCCGTCGCGCCGACCTGCACGGGCGGACGCCGAACCAGATCCTGTATCTGCGCCACATTCAGGAACACGACATCACCTTCGGCATCGGTCCTGCCGGCACCGGCAAGACCTACCTCGCCGTCGCCTGCGCCGTCGATGCGCTCGAGCGCGATACGGTCAAGCGCATCGTGCTGGTGCGGCCGGCCGTCGAGAGCCGGCGAGCGGCTCGGCTTTCTTCCGGGCGACCTCGCGCAAAAGGTCGATCCTTACCTGCGGCCGCTGTACGACGCCCTGTACGACCTGATGGGGTTCGACAAGACGGCAAAGCTGTTCGAGCGCAACACCATCGAGATCGCGCCGCTCGCCTACATGCGCGGCCGGACGCTCAACCACTCGTTCATCATCCTCGACGAAGCGCAGAACACGACTCCCGAGCAGATGAAGATGTTCCTGACCCGGATCGGATTCGGCACCAAGTCGGTCGTCACCGGCGACGTCACGCAGATCGATCTCGCACGGGGGCAGAAAAGCGGCCTGATCGAAGCCCGGCGGGTTCTCGCCGACGTGCGCGGAATCGCGTTCACCGAGTTCACCAGCGCCGACGTCGTGCGTCACCCGCTGGTGCAGAAAATCATCAACGCGTATGAAATGCGTACGCAAAGCGAACGCATCGATGCACCCAGCGATACGCCGCCGGGCGGAAGATGATTTCGGCTCCGCTGACCGCGGCGGAGCAGGAGTCTCTGCGCAGACGCTGCACGATACACGTGTCGGGCCACCCGCTGCAGGCGCCCGGCGCCGAGCTCGCGCGCATCCGGACTTTGGTGCCAGGAACATGGCTGGCATGCCGACCGGTACGGCGAGGGCGAGCTGATCGAAGGATTCGAGCGCAAGGTCGCCACGCTGCTGGGCAAGGCCGCCGCGGTTTTCATGCCGAGCGGAACCATGGCGCAGCTCGTTGCGCTGCGCATCTGGTGCGAGCGACGTGGCATCCGGCGGATCGCCATGCACGCCACCTCGCACCTCGAGCTTCACGAGGAGCGCGCCTACGCGCATCTGCACGGCCTCGACGCCACGCTGCTCGGCGCGCGGGAGCGTCCGACCGAGGCGCGCGATCTTGCGGCGCTATTGGCCAAAGCGCTGCCGACGTCGCCGAGCCTCCGGCGGCACTGCTGGTCGAGCTGCCGGCCAGAGAAATAGGCGGGCGGCTGCCGGCGTGGGAGGAAATCGAGGCGCTGTCCGCGCTCGCTCACGACCACGGAATGAGGCTGCACACATGGACGGCGCTCGGCTGTGGGAAGCCAGAGAATGCTTTGCGCCAAGGTCGCTGGCCGACCTCTGCGCGCCGTTCGACTCGGTCTACGTGTCCTTCTACAAGGGCATCGGCGCGCTCGCCGGGGCGATGCTGCTGGGCCCCGAGGATTTCATTGCCGAAGCGCGCATCTGGAGACGCCGTCAGGGCGGCACTCTGGTGCAGCTTCACCCCTTCGTAGCATCGGCTGCGATGCGCCTCGACATGCAGCTCGCGAAAATGCCGGCGTATCGTGCGCGGTGCCCTCGGCTTTGCCGCCGGGCTGTCGACGATCGACGGGATAGTCGTCGATCCGCAGCCTCCGCAGGTCAACTCTTTCACGTTCACTTCGCCGCGCCGCCAGCCGCGCTTACGGCAGCGCGGGACCAGATCGCGTCGGAACACGGGCGTGGCTCGCACAGCGCTTCGGTCCCAGAGCACTCCCGGCGGGTCGTCGATCGAGATCTACGTCGGCGACAACCTTCTGGCGCACGACAATTCGACCGTCATTCCACTTTTTGCCAAGCTGCTCGAGCTGGCGCATTCGCAGGCGCGGGCAGCATCGTCGCTCGTGCATTCGAATATGCTGGCAGCGACGTGAGCCGAAACGCGCGCCTTTCGCTCAGCGTTCAATATGCGGTCGCCGGCGACGATCTGCCGACAAGGAAGCTTCTTCGACGCTGGGCATCCGCCGCGCTGGCAAGCGACGCCGTCGTGACGCTGCGCCTTGTCGACACCGCGGAAGGTGCCACACTCAACCGCCGTTATCGACGCAAGAGCGGTCCGACCAACGTGCTGTCGTTCGCGTACGATGATCGGCCGGGCATGGTGCACGGCGACGTGGTGCTATGCCTCCGCTGTTGAGACAGGAGGCGGCCGAGCAGGGCAAGACGCTCGCCGCGCACTGCGCCCATCTCGTGGTTCACGGCATGCTGCACCTTCAAGGTTACGACCACGGGCGCGCCGACGAGGCGGCCCGGATGGAGAGCGCGCGAGGTGGCGATCCTTGCCGCGCTCGGCGTCGCGGACCCGTATGCGGCGCGCGGCGAGGCAGAGACCCGCGCGGCACCAAGCCGATGAGCGCCGCCGAAGACGACCGTAACACCCGGTTCGCGGAAAAACCGACGCTGCTCGAACGGCTGTCGGCGTTCCTGACGCGCGAGCCGGAGGACCGCGAAGAGCTGCTCGAGCTGCTGCACGGCGCGTTCGAGCGCAAGCTCCTCGACGCCGATGCGCTGTCGATCATCGAAGGCGCGCTGCAGGTCTCGGAGATGACCGTGCGCGACATCATGATCCCGCGCGCGCAGATGGACGTCGTATCGATCGACGACGAGCCGGCCGGCATTCATTCCGTTCGTGCTGGAGACGCGGCACTCGCGCTTTCCGGTCATCGGCGAGAACAAGGACGACGTCGATCGGCATCCTGCTGGCCAAGGAGCTGCTCAACTACTACGCCAATCCGGAAGGCTTCAACCTGCGCGACACGCTGCGTCCCGGCGGTTTTCGTGCCCGAATCAAGCGGCTCAACGTGCTGCTGCGCGACTTTCGCGCCAATCGCAACCATATCGCCATCGTCGTCGACGAATACGGCGGCGTCTCGGGCCTGGTCACCATCGAGGACGTGCTCGAGCAGATCGTCGGCGACATCGAGGACGAGTACGATTTCGACGAGGCCGAGGACAACATCATTCCCGAGGCGAACGGCCGCTACCGCGTCAAGGCGCAGACCGAGATCGCCGACTTCAACGAGCACGCTCGGCGCGCGATTTCGAGCGATCGAGGAGTTCGACACCGTGGGCGGTCTGGTGCTGTCAGGCATTCGGGCGGCTGCCGAAGCGCGGCGAATCGACGACCATCGGCAACTTCCGCTTCAAGGTCATCCGCGCCGACAGCCGCCGCATCTACACCGCTGCAGGTGGAAAAGCTGACGCCCGATTCCGGACGAAGGACCCGAGCCGGGCGGAGCTTGATGCCCGCGGTGCCATCGCTACGACTCGCGGCGCTCGCTGCTCGGCGTCGCCACCGTTTTCGGCTTCGCGCCTTTCGGAGCGTCTCTGCCTTGCCGGCGCTGACGCTCGCCGGGCCTGTTCGCGCTGTGGCAGCGCGCCGGCATCGCCGCGCCGCGCCGGCGCTCTCGGCTTCGCGTTCGGACTGGGCCTCTTCGCCGCCGGCGTTTCGTGGGTCTACGTCGCGCTCAGTACTTTTGGCGGCATGCCGGCGCCCATTCGCCGCGATCGGCACTGCCGGATTCTGCGCCTATCTCGCGCTGTTCCCGGCGCTGGCCGGATGGTTCGCCGTACGCACCACCGAGCCTGACTCGGTTGCGCGCCTGATGGTCGCGGCGGCGGCGTGGACGGTTGCGGAATGGCTGCGCGGCTGGCTGTTCTCGGGCTTCGGCTGGCTCTCGATCGGCTACGCACAGGTCGCGGCTCCGCTCGCCGGATTACGCGCCCATCGGCGGCGTGCTGTTGCCGCGTCTCTGCCTCGCGCTGACGCTGCGGCGCTGGCTCACCCATGCGGTTACCAGCATCGACCCATACCGTCGCGCGGACGCTTGCGAGCGCTGTCGTCGTGCGCTATCCTATGGCTGTGCGGGTACGCGCTGGCTCGCGTCGATTGGAGCCATCCGGTCGGCGAGCCGATCGACGGTCAGCCTGGTTCAGGGCAACGTCGAGCAGGATGTCAAGTTCGAGCCGACGTATCGCGAAAAGACGCTTCGCGATCTACGCCGACCTCGTCGCGCAGAGCCGCGGCAGGCTCGATCGTCCTGCCGGAAAGCGCGCTGCCGATGTTCGCCGACGAAGTTCCGCCTGAATACGTCGCAGAGCTCCGACGCGGCGGCGCAGCGCAACGGCGGCGACCTGCTGCTCGGGCTCTTCTTCTTCGAGCCGCGCGACGAGCGCCGAGGACGAGGAGCGCTACTTCAACAGCGTGGTGAGCGTCGGCACCGCGACCGACTCAGGTTTATCGCAAGCATCACCTTGTGCCGTTCGGCGAGACGATTCCGCTCAAACCGGTCATTCGGCTGGTTCATCCGCAGCGTGCTCGCCATTCCGCTCGCCGACCAGACGCCGGGCCCGGCGTACCAGGAGCCGTTCGCCGTGGCGGGCCAGCGGCTGGCGGTCAACATCTGCTACGAAGACGCGTTCGGCGGCGAGCTCGCCCGCCGCGCTGCCGACGCGACGCTGCTGGTCAACGTCACCAACGACGCCTGGTACGGTCATTCGCTGGCGGCGGAGCAGCACGAGCAGATCGCCGCCATGCGCGCGCTCGAGACCGCGCGGCCGATGCTGCGCGCGACCAACACCGGCATCACCTCCATCATCGATCACCACGGCGTCGAGCGCTCGCGCCTGCCGTGGTTCACGCGCGGCGTGCTCGAGGGCACGGTCGCCGGCCGACACAGGCGTCGACGCCGTACGTTCGTTTCGGCGACGCGCTCGCGGTCGTGCTGGCGCTATCGATCATCGCGACGACGCTCTTGCTGACGCGGCGTTTGCTGAAAGCCGCGGTACGTTTGGTCGCGACGCTGGCATCCAGTAACATCAGGACCTTCACCGCGCCTGAGCCAGCTGGCCACGATGCTTACGTTCCAGCAGGTCATCCTCAGGCTTCAGGAGTACTGGGGCGCGCAGGGTTGCGCGCTGCTGCAGCCGTACGACATGGAAGTCGGGCGCGGGCACGTCGCACACCGCCACGTTCCTGCGCGCGCTCGGTCCCGAGCCGTGGCGCGCCGCGTACGTGCAGCCCTCGCGGCGTCCGAAGGACGGCCGCTACGGCGAGAATCCCAACCGCCTGCAGCAGCTACTACCAGTACCAGGTGGTGCTCAAGCCCTCGCCCGACGAACATCCTCGACCTCTACCTCGGCTCGCTCGAGGCGCTCGGCTTCGATCTGCAAGAGCAACGACGTGCGCTTCGTCGAGGACGACTGGGAGAACCCGACGCTGGGCGCCTGGGGCCTGGGCTGGGAAGTCTGGCTGAACGGCATGGAGATCACGCAGTTCACCTACTTCCAGCAGGTCGGCGGCCTCGACTGCAAGCCGATCACCGGCGAGATCACCTACGGCCTCGAGCGGCTGGCGATGTACCTGCAGGGCGTCGAGAACGTGTTCGACCTGGTGTGGACCGTCGAAGCGGCGGTCGATCGCTATCGGCGACGTCTATCTTCCAGAACGAGGTCGAGCAGTCGACATACAACTTCGAGCAGTCGAACGCGGCCGAGCTGTTCGAGCAGTTCGGCGTTCTTCGAGGTCGGAGGCCAAGCGCCTGCTCGAAGCGAAGCTTGCCGCTGCCCGGCTACGAGATGATCCTCAAGGCGGCGCACACGTTCAACCTGCTCGACGCGCGCGGCGCGATCTCGGTGACCGAGCGCGCCGGCTACATCGGCCGCATCCGCACGCTGTCGCGGCTGGTCGCGCAGGCGTACGTGCGAATCGCGCGAGGCGCTCGGCTTCCCGATGCTGGGCCGAGCGGCGGAGACGGCCGATGACCGGCATGCGCGGCCGAGACGCTGCTGGTCGAGCTGCTCACCGAAGAGCTGCCGCCGAAAGCGCTGAAGGCGCTCGGCGAGGCGTTTGCCTCGGGCAATCGCGAGCGGTCTGCGCCGAACGGGGCCTTGTCGGCGACAGCAACACCGTGTCGCGTACGCGACGCCGCGCCGCCTTGCGGTCACCGTTTCGCGTGTGCTGCCCGAGGCCGGAAGACCAGCGCGTCAAGCAAGGTGTTGCCGGCAAGCGTTGCCTGCGATAGCAGCGGCAAACCGACAGCAGCGCTGCTCGAAGCAATTCTCGACACTGGCGCCTCGTCGACGCACAGACGCTCGACCGCGCGAACTCGATGGCAAAGCTGAAGCGCTGTTCGACGAAGGCGTCACGGCAGGGTTGCGCCTGTCCGCGGGCTTGCAGGAAGCGCTCGACGACGCCATCGCGCAGCTGCCGATCCCGAAGATGATGAGCTACCAGCGCCCGGATGGCACGACCGTCAAGTTCGCGCGCCCGGCGCATCGGATTGGTGGCGTTGCACGGCGCGAACGTCGTTCCGGTGTCGACGCTCGGTCTTCATGCCCAACGCGTGACCCGGGGCCACCGCTTTCTCGGCCGCGCCGAGATCGAGCTCGCGACCGCGGAGGCCTACGCGCCGACGCTCGCTGCCGAGGGCAAGGTCATGGTCAGCTTTGGCGAGCGCCGCGCCAAGATCGTCGCCGGGCTCGAGGCCGCGGCGGCAGGCGCACGGGTGATCATGCCCGACGCGCTGCTCGACGAGGTGACCGCGCTGGTCGAATGGCCCAAGGTCTACACCGGCGGCTTCGATGCGGCGTTCCTCGACGTGCCGCAGGAGTGCCTCATTCTCACCATGCAGCGGAACCAGCGGTACTTCGCGCTCGCCGACGCCGGATGGCAGCTGCAGAGCCGTTTTCTGCATGGTCAGCAACATCGAGACCCACGACCCGGCGGAAATCATCCGCGGCAACGAGCGCGTGCTGCGCGCGCGGCTTGCGGACGCCAAGTTCTTCTTCGACCAGGACCGCAAGCAGACCGCTGGCGTCGCGCGTCGACAGGCTCGCCGGCGTGCGTCTATCACAACAAGCTCGGCACGATGGCCAGAGCGACTGGATCGACTGCGTTGTCTGTCGTCGCGGATCGCGAACATGCTCGGGCGCCGACCCGGCGCTGGCGGACCGCGCGGCGCTGCTCGCGAAGGCCGATCTCGTGACCGACATGGTGGGCGAGTTTCCGGAGCTGCAGGGCGTGATGGGCCGCTACTACGCCGCGCACGATGGCGAGAAGCCCGCGGTCGCGGCCGCGATCGAGCAGCATTACTGGCCGCGGCTTCGCGGGCGACGCGCTGCCCGCCGGACGCGATTGCGCAGACGCGTGGCGCTCGCCGACAAGCTGCTGGCGCATCGCTGAAATGTTCGGTATCGGCAATGCACCGACCGGCGACAAGGACCCGTTTGGCTTGCGGCGCGCGGCGCTCGGCGTATTGCGCATCCTGATGGAGAAGCAATTGCCGCTGTCGCTGCCGAGCTTGTGCGAGATCGCTTTCGAGGCGGCGAACGTGGTGCCGGGTGTCGAGCGCCGGCCCGAGGAGGTCGGCACGTTCCTGCTCGAGCGCTTGCGCGCCTACTTGCGCGACCAGGGCTACAGCGCGAACCACGGTCGAGCGCGTTGCTCGAGCTTGCGGCCTTCCCGTATCGACCTCGTGCCCGCGCAAATGGACGCTATCCGCACCTTCGCCGCGCTGCCCGAAGCCGAAGCCCTCGCCGCGGCCAACAAGCGGATCGGCAACATACTGCGCAAAAACGAAAGCGAAGTCGCGCCCAGAGGTCGACCGCGCGCTGCTCGCCGATAGGCGCCGAACAGGAGCTGTACTCGACCGTTCAGGAGCTGCTTCCGATCGTGCGCGATCATGTCAGACGCGGCGACTACACCGCCGCGCTGCGCTCGCTGGCGCTCGGCGCGGACCAGCGTCGACCGGTTCTTCGACGACGTGCTGGTCATGGCCGACGACGGTGCGCTGCGGGCCAACCGCCTGGCGCTGCTGCGCGGCCTTTCCGAGGCGATGAACCAGGTCGCCGACATCTCCAAGCTCGCCGTCCTGAGACAGCCAGCCGTGGTCCAGTTCTCACGAATCCGCACCGCACACCCGGCAGGCCAAGCTCATCGTTCTCGACCGCGACGGCGTGATCAATTACGACAGCGACCAGTTCATCAAGTCGCCCGACGAATGGCGCCCGATCCCCGGCAGCCTGGAAGCGATCTCCAGGCTCAATCACGCCGGTTTCCGCGTGGTGGTTGCGACCAACCAATCGGGGCTCGGACGCGGCCTGTTCGACATGGCGACGCTGATTGCGATCAACGACAAGATGCACAAGGCGCTCGCGCAGCTCGGCGGCCGCATCGATGCCTTGTTTTATTGCCCGCACACGGCGGATTCGGCCTGCGAGTGCCGCAAGCCCAAGCCGGGAATGCTCACCGAGATCGGCAACCGATTCGGCGTCGATATGACCGGGGTGCCTTGTGTCGGCGACAGCGTGCGCGACCTGCAGGCCGCGGCGGCGGTCGAGGCGCAGCCGATCCTGGTCCTTTCCGGAAAGGGCGAGAAGACGCTGCGCGACGGCGTCTTTCCGGCCAATACGATCATCTTCCCCGACCTCGCGTTCGTCGCCACCGCGCTGCTGGCCGGCGACTGACGCGCGACCGAAGCGATGTCTGAGCTTCGCTCGCTGCTGTTTGCAATTGTTCCAGCTGGTCGTCACGCCGATCTACGCGGTGCTGGTCCTGCTCCTGTTCTGGCTGCCGCCGGTCGCCACGCTTCAAGTTCATTATCGTCTGGTGCGCGCACCAATCTTGCTCGCCGCGCGCTGGATCTGCGGCATTCGCCATCGGGTGATCGGCGCCGAAAACATTCCGCGGTCGAGCGACCCGCATATCGTCATGTCCAAGCATTCCTCGACCTGGGAGACGCTGGCGCTCAACTTTCTTTTTCCGCCACTCGCTTTCGTCGCCAAGAAGGAGCTGCTTTCCATTCCTTTCTTCGGCTGGGCGTTCGCGCTGGCATCGCCGATCACCATCGACACGGAAGAGCGGACAGGACGCGATGACGCAGATCGTCACGCAGGGCCGCGAGCGCTTCGCGCAGGGTTTCTGGATCGTCGTCTATCCGGAAGGAACGCGAATCAGGGCTGGCACACGTGCACACTACAAGACCGGCGGCGCGCGGCTTGCCGATCGCGCTCGGTGTGCCTATCGTGCCGGTGGCGCATAATGCCGGCTATTTGTGGCCGAAGGGCGTGACTCGGCAAGCGACCCGGGACGATCACCGTCTCGATCGGCCCGCCGATCACGGCCAAGGGTCACGACATGCAGCGACTGATCAACGAGGTCGAGGCTTGGATCGAAGACGAGGTCGCACGACTGGGAAATCCGCTCGATCACGCGCGCGACTCCGCGCGCCTGACCGGCGCTCGCAGCACCAGCGGGAGCGTGCGCAGCGTCACGCTCGCGCGGCCAGGACGATCGACTACCGCCTCCATCGAGCGCGGCGCCGATCCGATCGGCATGGTGATCGATCACACGGGCTTGAGCGTACGCGCGCCGTCCTGGGTCTCGATACGCGAGATCGAACTGGCGCTGAGAGAGCGCGCCGAGTGGGTGATCAAGACGCTGGCCGAGTGGCGCGGACGCGACAAGGAAGCGCTTCCGGCGCAGTGGCGCGAAGGCGCGGGCTTGCTCTACCGCGGCCGCCCGCTGACGCTCGCGCTGTTCCCGGCACGCAAGAAGACCATCGCCGCCGACTTGCTGCACCTGACCGTCCTGCATCCCGAACCCGGGCGACGAGGGCGAAATCGCGGCCTTCGTCGGCCGGTGGCTCAAGGAACAGGCGCTGGCGCTGCTCGCGCCGCGGGTACTGCATTTCGCGAGCCAGGTGACGCGTATTGCGCCGCCGGTAAAGCTCTCCAGCGCCCGCACGCAGTGGGGCAGCTGCAATCACAAGGGAGAAATACGGCTGCACTGGCGCCTGGTGCAACTGCCGCCGCGCGATCGCCGATTACGTCATCGCCCACGAGGTCGCGCATCTGGTCGAGCTCAACCACTCGCCGCGCTTCTGGGCGCTGGTCGAATCGCTGCTCCCCGGCCACGTGGAAGCGCGCCGCGAGCTCGACGCGCTGACCCCTGTGCTCGGCTAGCGGCTGGTTCGAGACCGGCAGTGACGAACTCGATTGCGACGCCGCTCTGCGCTTGCAAAAGCCGCGCCAGAACCGCCGCCAGCGCTTCGCCGCGTTCGGGTGTCGCGCCACACGCCGGCATCGTCCTTGAAGTGAAATCCGCCGGATTTGGCGGCGACCCACAGCTCGCGGTTGGGCACGTGGCGGTTGACGATGACCTTGCCGCCGTCACCGCAATCGATGGTCAGGATACCGTCGTTGAGCGACCAATCCAGATCCGCATCCGAGGTATCCGCCGCGACGTCGAGCGCGGCGCCGATCGACGTCAGCACCCTGTCCGCCAGCACGACGAATTCACTCTCGGTGGTCATGCAATCGTCCCCGCGTCGCGTGATAGACTGCTCGTCGATGGCTTTGCAATCGTATTGAGCGCAACCGAGCATAGAGCTCAAGAGAGCCGGATGTTACGCCGTTTCGCCGCCACCATCATCGTCTCGCTCGCCGGATTCGCGATCGTCTCGTGCGGCATCAAAGGCCCGCTGAAGCTGCCGCCGGCAAAAGCTGGCGCACCCGCCTCGATACCTCAAACCGCACCTGAAGCAACGCCGGAAATGCCGGCTCCAGTATCGTCGCCGCCGGCTGCGTCCGCGCCACCTCCGGCCGCGCCGCCCGTAGCACCTGCGCCCGTTCCCGGCGACCGGAAGCCGTGACAGCGTTCGACTATCGCGGCGGCGTGCTTGCCGCCGAGAGCGTTTCGCTTGCCGACATTGCCGCCCGCTTCGGCACGCCCTGCTTCGTCTACTCGCGCGCCGCGCTGGAAGACGCGTACCGGCAGTTCGACGGTGCCTTCGGCGATGCGCCGCACCTCGTTTGCTACGCGATGAAAGCCAACTCCAACCTTGCGCTGCTGAACCTGCTGGCGCGTCTGGGAAGCGGCTTCGACATCGTCTCCGGCGGCGAGCTGGCGCGGGCCATCGCAGCCGGCGCGCGATCCGCGCAAGATCGTTTTCTCGGGCGTCGGCAAGACCGACGCAGGAAATGCACCGCGCGCTCGAGCTGGGCATCCATTGCTTCAACGTCGAATCGGCGAGCGAGCTCGATCACCTCGACGCCGCGGCCCGGCAAGCAGGCAAGCGGGCGCCGGTGAGCATACGCGTCAATCCCGACGTCGATCCCGGGACGCATCCCTACATCTCGACCGGACTCAAGGAAAGCAAGTTCGGCGTGGCATTCGACGACGCGCTGCCTCTGTACCGGCGCGCCGCCGGCCTCGCCAACATCGAAGTGCGCGGAATCGACATGCACATCGGCTCGCAGATCGTCGGGCTCGATCCGCATCTCGAGGCGGCGGCGAAGGTGCTTGCGCTGGTCGACCGGCTTTCGGCGGATGGCATCCGACTCGAGCACATCGACTTCGGCGGCGGCATCGGCATCCGCTACCGCGACGAGGAAACAGTCGATCCGCACCAATATGCGCTCGCGATCCGCCGCCTGCTCGGCAGCCGGCCGCTCAAGCTGCTGTTCGAGCCCGGGCGCTTCCTGGTCGGCAACGCGGGCGTGCTGCTGACGCGCGTGCGCTACCTCAAGCCCGGCCGGTTGCGGAACTTCGCCATCGTCGATGCGGCCATGAACGACCTGCTTCGGCCAGCGCTTTACGACGCGTGGCATGGCGTGTGGCCGGTGGTGCCGCGCACCGAGCCGGAGCAGCTATGGCAGGTGGTCGGGCCGGTATGCGAGAGCGCCGATTTTCTTGCTCGCGACCGCATGCTGGCACTCGCCGAAGGCGATCTGCTCGCCATACTTTCCGCAGGCGCGTACGCGATGGCGATGAGCTCGAATTACAACTCGCGAGCGCGCGCCGCGGAGGTCATCGTCGACGGCGAAACGGCGCATCTGGTGCGCCCGCGCGAGACCGTCGAGGAACTCTTCGCACATGAATCCTTGCTGCCCTGAATCGCGATGAATTCGCGAATTCGCATCGAATTTGCAGTGTGCAAAATCGCAACACTGACGTGCAGCGTCACCTGAAACTGCAATTAAATCTTGTATTTCGAAAAAATTGGCTAGAATTCAGGCAGCAGGTGTCAATGCGTTTGTCAAGAGCGCGCAACAAAAGTCTCGAGACGGATGCAAACGAAGCCTGCGATGAAACAGAAGCACTCATAACAGTTATAGCAACTCAGACAGGAGAACCAAAGATGGCTGACATGATGACCATGGCGACACCGACGGCACCGTCCTCGGCGCCGAAGAAGAAGGCGGCGAAGAAGAAGGCCGCCACCAAGAAGAAGGCGGCGAAGAAGAAGGCCGCCCCCAAGAAGAAGGCAGCAAAGAAGGCCGCGACGAAGAAGAAGGCGGCGAAGCGCAAGCCCGCCAAGAAGAAGGCAGGCAAGAAGAAAGCGGCGACGAAGAAGAAGGCTGCCAAGCGCAAACCGGCCAAGAAGAAGGCCGCAAAACGCAAGCCAGCGAAGAAGAAGGCCGCAAAGAAGAGGAAGGCCGCCCCGAAGAGGAAGGCCGCCAAGCGCAAACCGGCCAAGAAGAAGGCCGCAAAGAAGAAATCCGCGAAAAAGAGATAAGGTTTCCGCGGCTACACGTCCGTCGCGAAGCTGCGATGGACCTCAAAACAGGCGATGCGAAAGTGTCGCCTGTTTTGTTTTGGGCGCGTGCTTGCCGGGCGTATCAGAGGCGGTTGGCGACGGGTGCCTTCCCCTGCTCGAGGCCGGCTTTGGCCGATGCAGTCTTGCTGGCGCGAGGCGTGCGCCGGCCGAACTGCCTTGGTCCTTCCTGTGCTTCGACTTCGTTCCGGTCGACGCGATATCACTGATGACTCGCAGACGCTGGCCGGCGGTCAGACTTCGGGTTCATCCCGACATTCCATCCCTTCAGCTCCTGCGCGCTCACCGCATAGTGCGCCGCGATCGACGACAGCGTCTCCCCTTTGCGAACCCGATGGTAGAGCGTTCGCGCGCTTGCCACGGTCGTGAACACCGCGTTCTGGAGGCTCGCCACGGTGGCGTCGTTGGGTGCCTGCGTCGGCACCAGCAGCGCATGCCCGACGGGAACGGTGGCCCGTGCGCCGATGCCGTTGACGGTGCGCAGCGTTTCCAGCGGGAGGCCGAAGCGCAGGGCGAGCTGGGGCAAGCGTTTCGTTGGACTTGGTCTTGTACGCCTGCCAGGTGACCATCGGCTGATCGGACAGCGCCAGCTTCGACGCGAACAGCTCCGGCCTTGTCGTAAGGCAGCAGGATCGTCGTCTCGTCGGCGCCGGCGATGACCGGCCTGTTGTGCTGCGGGTTGAGCGACAGGAACTCCTCCAGCGGCATCTCCGCCAGCTCCGCGGCGATCTTGACGTCCATCTTCCGGTTCGTTCGCACCACGGTGAAATAGGGCGCCTCCGGGATGTGCGCCAGCTCGAGATTGTGCGACTTCAGGGTCACGGACGATGTTCTTGACCGCCTGCAGCTTGGGCACGTAATTTCGCGTTTCCGCCGGCATCTGGCAGGCTCAAGTAATCGGTCGGCAGGCCGCGCTTCTGGTTGGCGGCGATGGCGCGGCGCACCGAGCCTTCGCCCCAGTTATACGCGGCGAGGGCCAGATACCAATCGCCGAATTCGGCATAGAGCTTTTGCAGATAATCGAGCGCCCCGCCGGTGGCGGCCACGACGTCCCGCCGCTCGTCCATCCACCATGTCTGCTTCATGCCGTAAGACTTCCCGGTCGAGGGAATGAACTGCCAGATGCCGGACGCGCGGCTGGTCGAATACGCCATCGGGTTGTACGCGCTCTCGATCATCGGCAGCAGCGCGGCCTCGAGCGGCATGCCGCGCTTTTCGACCTCGATCGACGATGTAGTACAGGTATCGGCGGCTGCGCTCGACCATGCGCGCCATGTAATCGGGACGCGACGCGTACCAGTCCTCGGCCTGCTTGACCTGCGGGCGTATCGAGGTCCGTCAAGGTGAAGCCGCGGCGGATCCTCTCCCACAGATCGCCGTACTCGGAGCGTAATTGCAACGTAACGGTTGGTGACGGAATCCGGGTCGCCTCCGGTCGCGCGCATCGCCGGCAACTCATCCTCGGGCGGGAACGTGGCGCGGCGGCGGATCGGGGACAGCGGGCTCCGGCGCTGGAGCCGGGGCGGGCGCCGGCACTGATGCGGGAGGGTCGCTGGAACGCTCGCGCAGGCAGCCAGCGCGAGCGTCAAAATCGTAGCGGCAATCCGCGATGTCTGAGCGAGTGTCAAATACGCCTTGATGAAAGACGACGTGCCGGGATGTTAGGGGTCACCAATACGGCGCGTCAAGCAAAGGCCTGAATGCTTATTGCATGCACGAAGCGGGCCAAGATGGCCACGCGGTCGGGCAAATTGCGTCGGAACGGTCGCCATCAGAGTGCGTTATTCCAGGCGCGAAGCTCTGCGAGTACCGCCACGCGATCGGGTAAATCGGCGCTCGATGTGACGGTCATCGTCAGAATGCGTTCTTCCACGCGCGAAGATCCGGCCAACATGGACGCGCGATCGGGCAAATCGCGCCCGACATCGTCAGAATGCATTCTTCCAGGCGCGAAGCTCTGCGAATACCGACACGCGATCGGGCAAATCGCGCCCGGCGTGGCGGACCGCCGCGGCGCGAACAGCCGCATCGGAAGTACGCAAAAACGGATTGGTCGCGCGCTCCTCGCCGATGGTCGACGGAAGCGTCGGCTCACCACGGTCGCGCTTCGCCTGCTCGCGCGCCAGACGCGCGCGCAGCGCAGCGCTTCGCGGCTCGACAGCGAGTGCGAAGCGAAGGTTCGACACCGTGTACTCGTGTCCGCAGTAGACGCGCGTGTCGGGCGGCAGCGCGGCGAGCTTGTCGAGCGATGACAGCATCTGCGGCGGCGTCCCCTCGAACAGCCGTCCGCAGCCGGCGGCGAACAACGTGTCGCCGCAGAACACGACATCGCTTCCGACGACGTACGCGATATGCCCGGAAGTGTGTCCCGGTATGTCGAGAACCGACAACTCAAGCCCGATCCCCGGCAGCGTGAACGTATCGCCCTCGACCAGCGCGCGGGTGCGGCCCGGAATCTGTTCGCGCGCGGGCCCGAAAACGGGCACCGGCCAGCGCTGCGAGCAGCCGCGGTTGCCGCCGACGTGGTCGCCGTGATGATGCGTATTGACGATCGCGCGTAAGCTCGATGCGCTTCACGCTCGAGGTACTCGATGACCGGCGCTGCGTCGCCCGGATCGACGACCGCGGCCTTGGCGTCGTCGTCGCAGGAGCCAGATGTAGTTGTCGGCGAACGCGGGGATGGGGATAATCGCAGGCATGGCGGAATCTTCGATAGCAGGCAAGCGTCCTGTCAACCGGTACGCTGGCGGCGTGGTTCGCGACCCCGCTCGGCCGGCTTATCTGCAATCCCGCGAGCAGGCGTATTTCGACCACGACGCTGGCGGACATCTTCGGCTACCACGCGTTGCAGATCGGCCTGCCGGAGAGCCCGTTCCTGCGCTCGTCACGCATCACTACCCGGTGCAGCGTCGACCTCGAGGAGCCCGCGCAGGTGCTCGCCGATCCCGCATTGGCTGCCGTTCGCCGAAAACAGCATCGATCTTATCGTGCTGCCTCATGCGCTCGAATTCACCGACGAGCCGCATCAGTTGCTGCGCGAGATCTATCGAGTCATGCGACCGGAAGGACAGCTCGTCGATCGCCGGTTTCAATCCGTTCAGCCTGTTCGGCGCCAAAGCGTATTTCGGCCGCGAGCAGACGATGCCCTGGAACGGCAATTTCATCACGCTCTACCGGCTGAAGGACTGGCTCGCGCTGCTTGGTTTCGAAGTCGCCGGCGGCAGGCTCGATGCTATGTGCCGCCGTTCAAGCAGGAAAAGTGGCTCAAGCGCTTCGGCTTCTTCGAAAAGGCGGGCGATCGCTGGTGGCCGATTGCCGGCGGCGTGTATTTCCTGCGCGCAACCAAGCGGGTGCTGGGCATGCGCGTGATCACGCCAGCGTGGGCGCGGCGCGTGCGCAAGAAGGCACTGGCGTCGGCGGCCCGGCAGGCGCGGGAGCAGTGTCGCCGAGCATGCGCGAATGAGCTGCCGCGGCATGAGCGCGCCGGTTGATCATCTACACCGACGGCGCGTGCAAGGGCAATCCGGGCCCGGGCGGATGGGGAGCGCTGCTGCAGTACAACGGCAGGACGCGCGAAGCTCTTCGGCGGCGAGGCGCACTCGACCAACAACCGGATGGAGCTTACCGCGGTGATCCAGCGCGCTGGACGACCTGAAGCGGCGATGCCCGGTCGAGATCTACACCGACTCGCAATACGTCAAGAACGGCATCGAGACGATGGATCCACACGTGGAAGACGCAACGGCTGGAAGACCAGCGCCCGCAAAGCGGTCAAGAACGCGGACCTGTGGCAGGCGCTCGACGCATGCCGCCGCGCAGCATGACATCGCGTGGCACTGGGTGAAGGGGCACGCCGAGACGCCGGGCAACCATGCGCGCCGACGAGCTCGCCAACCTCGGCGTCGACGCCGTACGCTGACTGCAAGCATGCCGGCGAGCCGAGTCAGAGCTGCATCGGCAGGATCACCATCTGCATTCCGTTCAGGTGCAGCTTTCGCTGCAAGGCCAGCGCGGTCTGGTTGTGCAGCAGCCGTGTAACCCAGTTCTCGTTGCGGAAGACGAGCTTGCTGGTGAAGAACACGCAGTTCGGATACTCGCGCTGAATCTCCTCGGCGAGCTTGACCAGCTCGTCGACCCGGTCGGTCCCCAGCGAGAAACCGCGCGGTCGCGGCCAGATCCGTTGGCGTGGCAGTAATCGACGTAGAACGGCGAGCGCCTTGTCCAGCGCCGTCCTCAGGCGACTCGATCTGCTCGGCGCCGCCGTAGCTCTGCGCAGTCGACCGCCTTGGCGCTGATGAAAATGAAATTGCTGAAGTGGTTCGGAAACAGGCGCTGCACCCACAGCACCGTGTGGATGCCGCCGCCGCGGCTCGACCCGACCGATGAACACCGCCGTTGGCGCTTCGGGATCGAGCGGCGGCGGGTTCTCGCGCTTCGGACAGCTGCGCCGCGGTGAATATCTCGTCGACTTCCTTCAGCCGCGCCTTGACCCAGTCGTAGTGACGGTGGATGGCCAGGCACAGCGCGATCACCAGCGAGGTGATGACGACCGTCACCCAGCCGCCCTCGCCGAATTTCTCGACGGTCGTGACCGCGAGGATGCCCGACGTCACCGACCAGACCCAGCCCGGACAGCGACAAACGATACAGCCCAGCGGCGAGTCGGTCGCGCGCGCGCGCCACCAGTAGATGCACAGACCGAGCAGCGACAGCGAGAACGTCAGGAAGACGTTGATCGAATACAGCACGACCAGCAGGTCGACCTTGCCGCGGCTCCACAGCAGGATCACCGAGCGCGGCGAGGCCCATGATGACGATGCCGTTCTGCGTCACCAGGCGCGTCGACAGATGGCGGAACTGGTGCGGCAGCCACGAGTCGCCGCCATGTTGGACAGGACCGACGGGCCGCCGAGAAAGCCGGTGTTCGCGGCGACGAACAGCAGGCCCGCCTCGAAGACCAGCACCAGCAGACAGCGCCACCTGGTTGAAGCCGCGGGACAGGCCGAAGCTCTCGATGATCGATGCCGAACACGACCGCGTTCAGCGTCTGTCCTTCGACCGGCTGCGCCTTCCACAGCAGGTAGAGCAGGATGATGCCGCCGGCGGTGAACGCGAGCGAGGCCGCCATGTAGAACATCGTCAGCTTGCCGGTGCGCACCACGCGGCTCGCGCAGCGTCTGCACGTTGTTCGATACCGCCTCGATGCCGGTGTAGGTTCCGCCGCCCAGCGAATACGCGCGCAGGAACAGCGACAGCGCCGCGACCCAGCCGATGTCGTGCGCGAGCTTGCTCGTTTCCGCCAGCGCGTCGGGCACGACCAGCGTCAGCCCTTGCGAATGGCCGAGGATGCCGTAGGCGATCAGCAACACATGGGTGACGAAGAAGCCGACGAAGATCGGCAGCAGGATCCGGATCGACTCCTTCATGCCGCGCATGTTCATCACCAGCAGCACCGCGACCAGCACGCAGCTCGGTGCCGAGCTTGAAGTGGCTCGATCGCCGTCGGCAGCAGGCTGAACAGCGCGTCGACACCGCTGGCGACCGAGATCGCGATGGTCAGCACGTAGTCGACGATCAGCGCCGCGCCGGAGACCAGTCCGGCGCGCGGGCCGATCAGGCTGGTCGCGACGCGGTAGCCGCCGCCGCCGGTCGGAAACAGCTCGATGACCTGGTTGTAGGCGAGCGAGATGATGAACACCGTCGCCGCGGTGGCGATCGCCATGTACAGGCCGAGCTGGGTGTGCGCGCCGAGCGCCTTGAACGCCTCCTCCGGGCCGTACGCCGACGACGACAGTCCGTCCGCGCCCAGGCCGACCCAGGCGATGAACGCTGCCAGCGCGATGTGCTGGCGCGTGCTCTGGCTCAAGGGATCGAGCGGTGCGCCGATCACCCACTCGCGTATTTGTTCGTACCTGGATCACAGTGAGATCAGGGCGTCGCGACGGTCTTACCGGATTGCGTTCGCGGCGAGAGCAGCGGTGCCGATTCGTGCGCGAAGGTGGATACGGAACTACGGCGAGGCGGTGCGTGCTGCAATGCAGCATGACGAAACTCTACTCCGGCGACACGCGCTTTGCAAGCCGCCGGGCGAAGACCTGCATTTCTTTCATCGCCTGCTTGTCGCCTTTCTTCTCGGCTGCCGCAATCCCGTCGCGATACGCGCTCAGAGCCTCCTGGTCGCGTCCGCGTCTCGGCAAGCGCCTTACCCAGCAGCTTCCAAGCTGCGGAGTACGTCGGGTCGAACGCGACCGCCTGCCGCAGATGCGTGACCGCCGCGCCGGCGTCGCCGGCCCGGAGATACTCGAAGCCGAGCCCAAAGCGAAGCAGCGCGTTGTCCTTGCCGCCCTCGAGCAGTTTCTGCAATTGAGCCAAAGCGGCGGTGGGCTCCGTCATCGGCGTATCAGCTCTCCGCTCGTGCAATCGACGCGTCGCATGGGATAGAGCACGCTTCGCGCCTGGCCGCCGAGCGTGCCTTCGACGTGCGCATACAGCCAGCCCTCGCTGCCGCGGCGATAGATGATCCGCTGAGGAAACTCGTCGACCGGGTTCTCGAAGGTGAAGATTTCGCGGTCGCCGTCCTGCGTCTTGCCCGAAAATCGAAACGATGTTTCCTTCTTGCCCGAGGGCGCAGCAACGTAGAAAACGCCTTCCGGCCGCAGCTCCAGCCGCAGATATTCGAAATCCTGGGTCTTGCCCTGCGACACGGTGTGGCTTACGCCGATCATCATGTCGCCGCGCAGGGGCAGCCACTCCTCGCGGAAATCGCGCTGATTGACCTTGCCTTCCCAACAGCCGTGCAACCATCCGAGCTGCTCGAGCGCCGATGTCGGAGTCGCCGGTGCAGCGGTTACGGCGCTATTCCGTGGTACCGCAGGCGAGCCGATCGCCGCCGGATCCTGGCTCGGCGCCGGAAGCGTCTGCGCGAGCGCGGACGTCAAGCGGCCGCCGAAGCCAGAGCGAGCGCGCGGGTGAAAGCGAGCCAACGCAGGATCGGAACGGAGGGCGCAGGCAACGGCGATGGCGGATGCGGACTTCTTGTTCATTGTTGGCGTGCGAGAGGCAGGTTGAGAAGCAGATTTTGCGGCTTGAGCCGCAGGCGGCTGTCGCGATCCATCGCCATCGGCGAGATACACCGGCCGTCCGGCAAGGGCCGGGCGCATATCGCGCCGAGATCGGCAAAGCGCAACTCGAACAGACACAGCAAGCGTTCCATGCGCTCGTCGCTGACCTCGGCCCGATTGTAGAGGTCGTTCAGCACGCCGCTCGCCTCCGCATCCAGGCCGACATGCCATACCCAGCGCGCATCCTCGATTTCGCGCTGTGGCGCGATGGTGACCTCCACCGACAGAAAGTGCGCGATCCAGCGCTCCAGCACGCGGCAGAGCGCCGACAGCGCCGGTTGGCCGCGATTGAGGCTGATCGCCAGATCGAAGCGCTCGTCGCGCTCCCAGTAGCTCTGCAGCATTCTCCTGCGACAGCACGTCGAGGTCGATCGTTCGCGCCGGCGTTTGACTCTGCTTCAGCAGCTCGCCCAAGCTGCCGAATCCTCCGGTCGTCGCGTAACAGCTCGACCGAGCGCTCGTCCGCGGCCATCACCGCGCCGTCGTCGAGTACGCTTATCTTCTGCGTCCGAAACAGCATCTCAGCGCAGCGCGCCTCGAGCGGGTCGGCGTCGTCGCCCAGCACATGGCGCAGGAGTATCTGAGTCAGCTGATGCACGAACAAGGGAGGCACGTCGACTCCGGCGCCCGCGAACAGGCCCACGTATGCCTGTTCGAGTGTGGCGCGCCTCGCGAGGCGATCGCGAAAGCGCAGCCAGACGCGGTAATTCTCGCGCGCATCCGGATCGGCGATCGCGCCCAAGGACGCATCGGTCGACGTCGTCCCGCGGTCGCCCGAGAAGTCGATCGTGGAGCGCGCACTCCGCGGCGCAGGATTCGTGCACCGGCGCGAGCTCGGGACGCAGGAGAAAACTTCTCAGGAACTCGTCGGTGACGACGAGCCTGCCGTCAGAGTCGGCTTTGAGCAGACGGTAGCCGCAGGAGGTCCAGAAATCGGGCATGAACGGGCGGGAACGCATGCAGCCGCTTCGCGTCGCGATCAGGAGCGGCTTATGCGCCCAGAAGCGACTTCTTCAGATCGGCCTGAACCGGCTTTGTCGCCCAGCCAGACTTTGGTCAGCGCCTGGTTGAAACGCGTCGCCGCCGATGGTCCCCTTGGCTTCGCCGTTCAACCCGATCCGCGTCGCACCGTCCACGAAATCGAGAGTGATGACATCCTTCTCCTTGACCTCCCTCAACGACCTCATGATTGTCGCCAACGCTGTCGACCTGCGGCTTGACCGCAGCAAGCTCGGCGGCGGTGTTGTTTTCGGCGAGGCCCTCGTTGAGGGCATCGACGAGCTGATCTCCGGAAAGCGTGCGCAGTATGTTGAGCTGGATGCGCCGCGGACTCTTCGCCAACACGCCGGCGAGGTCAGCGGCCTTCTGCGGCAGATAAAGGCTCGCGACGTAGACCTTGAACACGACCCGTGTCCTTACACCCGCGCCGTTCAAGCACGAGCTCCTGCGCGCCCATCGACACCTTATCGTCGAGCTTGACTCCTCCGACCTCGGCGGCGAAGCGCGACAGACCCAAACATGCCAACGGATACGCCGAATGAAGCGGCAGCTGCCATCATTTCACCATGCGGTTCATTGCGACTCCTTTGGAGCCGTCGTTCACAAGGCTTCGAAAATGCCGGCAGCGCCCATGCCGGTCCCGATGCACATCGTGACCATCCCGTACTTCTGCTTGCGCCGTCTCAAGCCATGCACGATCGTCGCCGTGCGCACCGCGCCGGTCGCGCCCAGCGGATGGCCAAGCGCGATTGCGCCGCCCAGCGGATTCACCCTCGCCGGGTCGAGCTTGAGCTCCTTCATGACCGCAAGACTCTGCGCCGCGAAGGCTTCGTTGAGCTCGATCCAGTCGATCTGGTCCTGTGACAGGCCGGTGCTCTTGAGAACCTTGGGGATCGCCGCGATCGGCCCGACGCCCATCACCTCCGGCGGCACGCCGCCGACCGCAAAGCCGACCCAGCGCGCCAGCGGCGACAGATTCAGTTCCTTCAGCACTCTGCTCGCTGACCAGGATGGAGGCGCCGGCGCCGTCGGACATCTGCGAGCTGTTGCCGGCGGTGACCGATCCCTTGGCCGCGAACACGGGCTTGAGCTTCGCCAGCCCGTCGGCGCTGGCGTCCGCGCGCGGACCTTCATCGCGCTCGAACGAGCGATCCCGGGTCACGACCTTGCCCGACGCCAGATCGGGCACGTTCTCGCGGATCGGATAGGCGGAGATCTCGGCGCGAACTCGCCCGCCGCCTGCGCTGCAAGCGCCTTCTGATGGCTGCGCGAGCGCAAACGCGTCCTGCTCGTCGCGCGATACCTTCCAGCCTGCGGCGACCTTCTCCGCGGTGAGACCCATGCCGTAGGCGATGCCGAGGTTCTCGTCCTTGGCAAAGACGTCGGCATTGATGGCCAGCCGGCCGAGCATCGGGATCATGCTCATGCTCTCGGTTCCGGCGGCGATCATGATGTCGGCCTCGCCGGTGCGGATGCGATCCGCGGCGATCGACACCGCGTTCAATCCCGACGAGCAAAAGCGATTGATCGGTCATGCCGGCGACGGTGTTGGGCAGTCCCGCCAGCAGCAAGCCGATACGGGCGACATTCATCCCCTGCTCGGACTCCGGCATCGCACAGCCGACGATCACGTCTTCGACCCTGCCCGGATCGATCTCCGGTGCCTGCGCCGAGCACGCTGCTGCAGCACGTGAGCGAGCAGCGAGTCAGGGCGCGTGTGTCGAACGCGCCGCGCGGCGCCTTGCCGACCGGCGTGCGCGTCGCGGCAACGATGTAGGCATCCTGCAGTTGTCTGGTCATGATCGACGGACTCCCAGAATTCAATTGCGCAGCGGTTTGCCGGTCTTCAAGCGTGTGGGCGATCGCGCTCCTGCGTCTTCGCGTTCCTGAGCAGGCGCATGAACTCCCGCCGCTCCAGGTCGAGGAACCAGTTCTCGTCGACCAGGCTGCCCGGCTCGAGCTCGCCGCCGCAGAGCACGCGCGGCGATCGCCAGTCCGATCTCGAAATCGTATGCCGAGATGAATCCGCCGTCGCGCATGTTGACCAGCATCATTTCCAGCGTCGCGATGCCGGTCTTGCCGGCCACCGGGATGTTGCGAGCGGGCAGCGGCGGACGATAGGCGCTCTCGGACAGGCGCCTGCACCTGCGCTTTCGCGACCCACAGCAGCTCGTAAGGATTGAAGATGACGACGTCCGACGGCCGCAGATAACCAATGTCCTCTGGCGTCCAGCGCGCTCTTCGATACCGTCGCCGTGGCCACTTGCTGGAAATAGGTGCGCAGGAACGGGAACTGATCGAGCTGGCCGCCGTTGGCTCCGCGCGCGACTTCCTGCGCGGCACGCACGGCGAGCTCCTTGCTTCCTGCGCCGGCCGGCAACAGCCCCACGCCCGCCTCGACCAGGCCGATATAGGATTCCAGCGCGGCGACCGTCCGATCGCAGTGCATGATGAATTCGCACGCACCGCCGAGCGCCATGCCGCGCACCGCGGCAACGGTCGGAATCGAGGCTGTATTTGAGCCGCTGCGACGTGTGCTGAAACTTGGCGACCACCGCTTCGACCTGATCCCACTTGCCCCGCCTGCACCGCCGGAAGCACCGACGCGAGGTTTGCGCCGCAGCGAAAACGGCTCGCTGCGTCTGCCAGATGACAAGTCCGCGCCAGTTCTTCTCGGCCTCGGCGATCGCCGCCAGAATTCCGTCGAGCACGTCTTCGCCGATGGTGTGCTGCTTGCTCTTGAACGACGACGATGGCGATGTCGTCGCCCGGTATGCCACATGCGCACGCGCGTCGGTTTCGATGATCGTCGTGCCGGCGGGCCACTTCTCGCCCAGGACCGGATCGGGAAAGTACTGTCGGCGATAGACGGGCAGCGCGGAGCGCGGCTTGAATACGTTCTCGGCAGCGCGAATAGGCGCCTCGCGGCGTGTGCACGCCGCTCGCCGCGCGGACCTTCGGCTCACCCATGGCGGCAGCGGCACGCTGGCGAGCGTCTTGCCGGCGGCGATGTCCTCGGCGATCCAGCGCGCTACCTGCTTCCAGCCAGCGGCCTGCCAGATTTCGAACGGGCCCATCTGCCAGCCGAAGCCCCAGCGGATCGCAAGATCGACGTCGCGCGCGTTATCGGCGATGGCGGCGAGGTGATACGGCGCAGTAGTGAAAGAGATCGCGGAAGATCGCCCATAGGAATTGCGCCTGCGGATGGCTGCGTCGCGCGCAGCTTGCGCGAACTTTTCGCGCGGGATTCTTCAGCGCTGAGGATCTCGGCGACGTCTCGGATCGACCTCGCCCGCGGACGGACGGTACGCCAGCGTCCGCCAGGTCGAGCACCTGGATGTCCTTGCCGACCTTCTGGAAGACGCCGGCCTTGGTCTTCTGTCCCAGCGCGCCCTTGTCGATCAGCGCCTTGAGCCACGCCGGCGCCTGGTAGTACTGCGTGCCACGGGTCGTCGGGCAGCGTGTCGTCCATCGTCTTGATGACGTGCGCCATGGTGTCGAGGCCGACGACGTCGGCGGTGCGATAGGTCGCGCTCTTCGCGCGGCCGATCGCCGGCCCGGTCAGCGCGTCGACGACGTCGAAGCCGAGCCCGAACGCTGCGCGTGTGTGCCATCGTCGCCAGCATCGAGAACACGCCCACGCGGTTGGCGACGAAGTTCGGCGTGTCCTTGGCGCGGACCACGCCCTTGCCCAGCGTCGTGACGAGGAAGGTCTCGAGCTGGTCGAGCAGTCGCCGGATCGGTGTCGCCGCTGCGCGATCAGCTCGACCAGATGCATGTAGCGCGGCGGGTTGAAGAAGTGGATGCCGCAGAAGCGCGGTCGCAGCGTCGGCGGGCAGCGCCTCCGCCAGCGCGTTGATCGACAGACCCGAGGTGTTGCTGGCGAAGATCGCCTGCGGCGCCGACGTGCGGCGCGACCTTCTCGTACAGCGCCTTCTTCCAGTCCATGCGCTCGGAGATCGCCTCGATCACCAGATCGCATTGCGCCGAGCTGCTTCCAGATTCTGATCGTAGTTCGCCGGCGTCGATGTAGCCCGCACCGATCCTTGGTCGGCCAGCGGCGGCGGCTCGAGCTTCTTGAGCTTGTCGATGGCCTTGCGCACGATCGCGTTCGAGTCGCCGTCCTTCGCCGGCGAGGTCGAACAGGACCACCGGCACGCCGGCGTTGGCAAGATGCGCAGCGATCTGCGCGCCCATGACGCCGGCACCGAGCACCGCGACCTTGCGCACGAGGAAGGTGAGTCGGACATGCTCAAGCCAGTTTGTTCAATCCGGTTGGGTGAGAGTTCACGAGCACCGTGGCCGGCGCCTGTCATTCAGGTCGCCCAAGCGCCACGCCGCAGGGCGAACCTGCGGCGCGGATGTCGTGCCTGTAGCGATTGCTCTTAGTTGAATGTATATGTCGCCTGAACTGCGACGATGTTGACGTTGCTACTGTACTTGCCGCTGATCAGGCCATAGCTTGCGGTGCTCCCCGCGTTCTGATTGATGCTCGGATCCTTGACGAATATGTAGGTGTAGCCCGCGTCGAGCAGAAGCTGCGGCGAAAACTTGTACTGAGCGCCCAAGGAAATCCAGGTGCGGTCGTTATCGGGCAGGCGCGGGTGCGTAGTTGCATCGCGTATGGGCGATTGATCGAACGCAAGGCCACCGCGGAACATCCATTGATCGCTATAGTGATAGTTCGCCCCGACGGAAGCGCGCCAGGTGTCCTGAAATTCTCGGGCGTCGTCTGCAATACCGCGCCCGTGCTGCGCACGACGGTGAGATTTTTGCACCGTGCTCCAACCGGTGTATTGCAAGTCGGCCATCACATCCCACTTGCTGTCGATCTGCCGGAAAATCGACACGTTGGCGGTATCGGAAACTCGATGGAGATCTTGATGTCGCCGTTCTTGAACACGCCATTGACGGCATTGGCCAGCGCACCGGCAACCGGAGCCAGCGACGGCGGCAGCGCCGGAACGGGCGGATTGGTGAACTCGGCCGAGCCGCTCACGTCGTATTTGATCTTGATCGATACGACGCGCCGAAGCGCGTCTGCGGGTCGGCGTTGACCAGCACGCCGATGTTCCAGCCCCAGCTGCCGTCGTTGCCGGAAATCTTGCCGTCGGACTGAGCGCCGGCATAGGCCCCCACGATCGGTCCTAGCGCGGCGGCGGGAACCTGCCCGACAGCGCCAGCCTGGGCGATCGCGCCCGCGTAGTTAATCCGGGAGGTGAGCTCCGCCTTGAGGTGCTGGTAATTCGCCCCGCCGCCGATGCTCACCATGTCGCTCACCTTGAACGATACCGCTGGATTGACATTGATGGTTTCGATCTTCGACTTCACCCCCTGAAAGCGGCCGATCCAGTCCGAATCGTATTCCGTCTTCAATCCGAACGGCGCGTTGACGCCGATGCCGGCAGACCACTGGCTTGTTGATCGGTAACGCGAAATACAGCGCCGGAAGACCGGAACAACCGCCGGCGTCGCCGCCGTCTCCGCCGAGCGCCTGAAAAGTCGCCGGTAGCGACCCATTGTTGTTGAATTTGTTTCCAGGCAGATGAGGCTTCCGGCCACCGCCGCCTGCATGCCCGTCAGGCGGCTCATGCCCGCCGGATTGGTGAAGATCGTGGTCGCATCCTCGGCAGCCGCCGCGCCGCCGGCGAAGGCGTTGCCCAGACCGCTGCCGCTTTGCTCCTGAAGCGCAAACGCGGAGCCTATAGGCATGGCCGGCCGCCAATGACAATGCGGCGCCTGCCATGGCTGCGGCAAGTCTCGTGCGGCGGAATCGACAGGCTCTCTTCACGTTAATCCTCCATCGGTGGTTTGGCTATTTTGCGTTGCGGCCGTCGCCGGACAAACACGTTGGCGGGCGTGGTCGGTAACTATACACTGGCTCGCAATGCGGGTCACTCAAGCTGGAAGCCTCGCGGCCGCCGGTCAGCGCCGACCGCGACATAGGTCAGACTCGCTTCGGTGACCTTGACGCAGATCGACATCGCGTCGGGTTGCGCTGCGCGTAGACCTCGACCGCGACCGTGATCGACGTCCTGCCTTCGCGAGTGATGTCGGCGTAGAAGCTGACGACGTCGCCGATCAACACCGGCTGCTTGAACACGAACGAATTGACCGCGACCGTCGCGACACGCCCGCGCGCGCGCGCGCCGCAGGAATGCTGCCCGCGATGTCCACCTGCGACATCACCCAGCCGCCGAAGATGTCGCCGTTCTGGTTCGCGTCCGCCGGCATCGGCACCACGCGCAGCGCAGGTTGCCTGTCGGGCAGCGTGCGCTTTCGCCGACAGTCATGGTTCCCAAGTCAGGATCGGTCGTCGCGATGATGCGCCGTATCTGGCGTCCTCGCCTCACGCGGCTTTCTTCGCCTCGTCGCGAGCTCGCGGCGCAGGATCTTGCCGACGTTCGACTTCGGCAACTCGGTCGCGGAACTCCACATCGCGCGGACACTTGTATCCGGTCAGGTGTTCGCGGCAATGCGCGAGCAGCGCCGTCGGCGGTCAGCGCCGGGTCCTTCTTGACCACGAACAGCTTGACCGCCTCGCCCGACTTCTGCGTCCGGCACGCCGATCGCCGCGCACTCCAGCACGCCCGGATGCATCGCGACGACCGCCTCGATCTCGTTCGGATAGACGTTGAATCCCGAGACCAGGATCATGTCCTTCTTGCGGTCGACGATGCGCACGAAGCCGCGCTCGTCCATCACGCCGATGTCGCCGGTGGCGAGCCAGCCGTCGCGCGTCGATCACCTTCGCCGTCTCGTCCGGCCGGTTGCCAGTAGCCCGCCATCACCTGCGGCCCCTTGATGCAGATCTCGCCGCGGCTCGCCGAGCGGCACCTCCTTGCCGTCGTCGTCGCGCAGCACGAGGTCGGTCGATGGAATCGGCAGGCCGATCGCGCCGTTGTATTCGCGGCAGGTCGAGCGGATTGATGGTCGCCGCCGGCGAGGTCTCGGTCAGCCCGTAGGCCTCGATCAGCGGCTTGCCGGTCACTTCTTTCCAGCGGTCGGCCACCGCCTTCTGCACCGCCATGCCGCCGCCCAGCGTCATTTGCAGCGTCGAGAAATCGAGCTTGTGAAAGTCGGCATTGTTCAGCAGCGCGTTGAACAGCGTGTTGACGCCGGTGAACGCGGTGAAGCGGATGCTTGCCCATTTCCTTGACGAAGCCCGGGATGTCGCGCGGATTGGTGATCAGCACGTTCTCGGCGCCCAGCGTCATGAACGATGAGGCAGTTCGCCGTCAGCGAGAAGATGTGATAGAGCGGCAGCGGCGTGATGATGACGTGGCGCTGCGTCGCCGAGGAACGGCGTCACCCAGGCGCGCGCCTGCAGCAGGTTGGCGATGATGTTGCGGATGCAGCAGCATCGCGCCCTTGGCCACGCCGGTCGTGCCGCCGGTGTACTGCAGGAACGCGATGTCGTCGTGCCCGATCGCGACCGCGCTCGAGCTTGCGCCGCCGACCTTCCGGCCAGCGCGCTCGGACAGGCGCATCGCGCCCGGCAGGTCGCCACGGCGGGAATCATCTTCTTGACGTGGCGCAGCACGAAGTCGACGAGCACGCCTTTCAAGCCGAGCATTTCGCCGATGCTGGTCACGACGACGTGCTTGACCTGCGTCTTGCCGATGCACTTCCGCGAGCGTGTGCGCGAAGTTCTCGACGACGACGATCATCTCGGCGCCGCTGTCGGTCGAGCTGATGCTCGAGCTCGCGCGGCGTGTAGAGCGGATTGACGTTGACGACGGTGCAGCCGGCACGCAGGATGCCGAACAGGCACACCGGATATTGCAGGACGTTGGGCATCATCAGCGCGACGCGCGCCCCTTGGCCAGGCCGCGTCGCCTGCAGGAACGCGCCGAATGCGGCCGACAGCTCGTCGAGCTCGGCGAAGGTGATCGTACTTGCCCATGCACGAATAGCGCGGGCCGCGATCCGAACTTGCGCGCAGCTCTCCTCGAGCACCTCGCGCAGCGACGCGTATGTGTTGACGTCGATCTCGGCAGGAACGCCGGCCGGATAGGACTTCAGCCAGATCTTTTCCATGCTCTCCTCCCAGCGGTCACCGGCTTGTTCTTCTGCCTGACATCGTATCCGACGCTCGAGCGCGACTGCCGGCGCCGCTTGCTACCGTGGTGAGCCGCGTAATGCAGCGGGCCGCCGCGGAACGGCGCGAAGCCGGTGCCGAAGATCGCCCCGGCATCGACCAGATCGGCGTCGGCGACGATGCCCTCGGCCAGTGCGCGCCTTCGCCTCGGACACGCAGCGGACGGATCAAGCCGATCCGACGAGCCCGGCGGCACCGACGCCCGGCGCGCTCTTCGCCGCCTTGCCGCCCGACCAGTCGTAGAATCCGCGCTTGGTCTTGCGCCCGAGATGGCCGGCCGCGATCAATTCGCTCAGTCTTCTTCGGGCGGCGCGGCGTCCCGCCCCAGCATCTTGCCGACCGCCAGGCAGATGTCGAGTCCGACGGTGTCGGCCAAGCTCGATCGGGCCCGACCGGCATGCCGAACGCGAGCGCGGCTTCATCGACGGTCTCGGGCGCGATGCCTTCGTCGACGCAGCGCATCGCTTCCATGAGGTACGGCGCGAGGATGCGGTTGACCAGGAAACCGGGCGCGCTCTTGACCGGCAGCGGCAGCTTGTCGATCTGCCGCGCGAACGCGCGCCGCGCATCGGAACGAGATCGGCGCGCGTGCTCGCGCCGACGACGATCTCGACCAGCATCATTCTCGGCGACCGGATTGAAGAAGTGCAGCCCGATCAGACGCGCCGGATCGCGCAGCGGCGCGCGCGATCTGCTCCAGCGGAATGCTCGAGGTATTGGTCGCGAGCAGCGCCGTGGGCTTGGCCTTCGCCTCGAGCGACGACGAACAGCTGCTGCTTCGCTTCGAGGTTCTCGAAGATCGCTTCGATGATGACGTCGGCGCGCGCGACGCCGTCGCCGGCGACGTCGGGGATGAGCCGGTCGAGCGCGTCGCGCACGCGCAGCGGGATCCTTCAGCCGCTCGGCGAACAGCTTCGCCGCGCGTCCCATCGCCGGCGCGAGCCGCTCGGCGTTCTGGTCCTGCAGCGTCACCGTGAGGCCGCGCAGCGCGCACCACGCGGCGATGTCGCCGCCCATCGTTCCTGCGCCGACGACGTGCACGTGCGCCGCGAATCGCCGGCGATCGCCTTCCTGTCGCGACCGAACGCCTTCAGCCGCTCCTGGAGCTTGAACACGCGGATCAGGTTCGCGGCGGTCGGCGACTGCAACAGATGCGCGATCGACGCCGGATCGGACGGCGGCGCGGCCAGCGCGTCGCCGTCGTATTTGACCCAGATATCGAGGATCGCGTACGGCGCCGGGTAATGCTCGCGGCGCGCGCGCGTCGCGACCTGCTTTCTCGCCTGCGCGGCGATGATGCGGCCGCATCAGCGGATTGAGCGTCAGCGACAGCGGGAACGGCACGCGCGCGCGGCGGCGGCAGCTGCGCGCAGGACGCCGCGCGCGGTGTTCGTCCATGATCCGCAGCGGCACGCACTCGTCGGCGATGCCGAGCTTGCTGCGCGCCTGCGCGCATCGATGGTCCTGCCGGTCAGCAGCAGGTCGAGCGCCGCCGGCGCGCCGGTCAGCCGCGGCAGGCGCTTGATGCCGCCCCAGCCGGGAACGATGCCGAGCATGACCTCGGGCAGCCCGAGGCGCGTCCCCGGCTCGTCGACGACGACGCGGTAGCGGCACGCAAGTGCCAGCTCCATCCCGCCGCCGAGGCAGAAGCCGCGAACCAGCGCCAGCGTCGGATACGGCGCGCCGGCGAGCTGCTCGAAAGTGTCCCAGCCGCGCTTGACCAGCGTCGACCGCGTCGTCGACGCTCTTCAGCTCGCCGAATTCGTCGATGTCGGCGCCGGCGATGAATCCGTTGTCCTTGCCGGAGCGGATCACCAGGCCCTTGCGGCGGATGCGCGGCGAGATCGGCCGAGCACGGTGCGCAGTTCATCCATGCACCGGCGGCCGACAGCGTGTTGGTCGGTCGCGCCGCGCTTGTCGCAGCGTCAGCCATGCCAAGCCGTCGCCGTCGCGCTCGAGCTTCCAGTGCTGAGCAATGCCGCTCATCGTCGCTGCGCCCGAGCTCAGGCACGTTCGACCAGCATCGCGCCGCCCTGGCCGCCGCCGATGCAGATCGACGCGATCCCGCGCTTGCCGCCGTTGCGCTTGAGCGCGTTGAGCAGATGCAGGACGATCCGCGCGCCGGACGCGCCGACCGGATGGCCGAGCGCGATCGCGCCGCCGTCGACATTGAGCTTCGCTCGATCGAGCGTGCCCAGCGCGCGTCGAGCCCGAGCTCGTCGCGGCAATAATCGTCGCTTGCCCACGCGCGCAGGCAGGCGATGCACCTGCGCCGCGAACGCCTCGTTGATCTCCCACGCGTCGATGTCGTCGAGCCCGAGCCGTGACGCTTGCAGGATCGGCGTCGCGGCGTACACCGGCCCCAGGCCCATCTGCGCGGGATCGAGTCCCGCCCATTCGCTGTCGACGATCGTGCCCAGCACCGGCAGCTTGTGCTTGGCGACCGCCGCCTCGGACGCGAGAACCAGCCACGCGGCGCCGTCGGTGATCTGCGAGCTGTTGCCGGCGGTGACGTTGCCGTACTTGCGATCGAAGAACGGCTTCAGCTTGGCCAGGTTTTCCGGCGTCGAGTCTTCGCGCACGCCGTCGTCGGCTCGCGTAGAGCTTGCCGTCGCGGTCGAACAGCGGCACGATCTCGCCGTCGAAGTGTCCGGCCTTTTGCGCGGCCAGCACGCGCCGGTGGCTTCTGCGCCGCGAACTCGTCCATTTCGCGCCGCGTGATGCCGAAGCGGTAGGCGAGGTTCTCGGCGGTCTGGCCCATCAGCAGGCCGACCATCGGATCGGTGAGGCCCTTCATGATGCCGATGACCGGCGTCGAGCATCTCGGCCGGGCGAGCTTGAGAAACGCGCCGGCCTTGGCGCCGAAGGTCCTCGCGGCGCTGAAGTTGGCGAACCACAGCACCATCTTGTCGGAATAGAGCAGCGGCGCGCGGGACAGCGCATCGACGCCGCCGGCCAGCACCAGGTTCGAACGCCCGGCGCGAATGTTGGTGATCGCCGAATCGAGCGCCTGCATGCCGGACGCGCAATTGCGCATCACCGTCCAGCCCGGCACCTTCAGGCCGCAGCCCATGCGCAGCGCGACGACGCGGCCGATGTTGACCTCGTCGGGCGATGGGCTCGCGCAGCCGAGGATCACCTCGTCGAGCTCCGGCGGCGCGAAACGGCATGCGCGCGAGCAGCGCGCGGCCGGCCTGCATCGCGAGATCCGACGCGGCAAACGGCCCCGGCTTGCTTCGCGCCTTCAGAAACGGCGTGCGCGCGCCGTCGACGACATAGATCGGCTGATTCATCGCAGCCTCACGGTCTCAAAGGCAATCCATCAAGGCAAGGACGCTGCAGCGCAAAGCACCGGACCGCGTTCACGTGCGTCGCGCCGATCGGTGAAGCTACGCCGCGGCCTTGTGCGCGACCGCGGCGGCGGACAGCCGCATCTCCGACGCGCCGAGGTCCGGCGGGAAATCGTCCACGCGGATCGACCTTGTCGACGAGCACGCTGCGCGCGCCGCAGCGCCGACGCTTCCTCGGCGCTGATGATCCCGGCCGCTTGCGCGGCCGCGATCCTGTCCTCGCCGCGCTTTCACGCTCAGGCGCCCGGCTTTGACCGCCGTCGCTGATCTTCGCTTCGATCGGCTCCGCGGCGAGCGTCGCCGCCAGCGCGAGCTCGATCGCGCCTACCGGATTGTCTTCGCTGGACGAGATATGCATTCCCGCCGTCAGCCGGTCGCGCGTCGCCGAAGGCTCGATCAACAGCCGCGCCACCGTCGTGGCCGAGCTCGTCGGACGGAACGACATACGGGCGGCCCAGCGGGAAGCACGACGCGGCGCATGCACCGCGGCGATGAAGCGGTTCGGAAAGTTGGAAATCACGCCTTCGATGCGCGTTCTGCGCCTTGAACATCGCGTCCCAGATCGCCCAGTGCATCAGCGGCGCGTCGGCGGCCTGCCGGCCTTCCGTCTCGTAGCGCTTGAGCGTCGCCGAGCACAGATAGAGCATCGACAGGATGTCGCCCAGCCGCGCGGACAGCTTCTCCTTGCGCTTGAGCGCGCCGCCCAGCACGCCCATCGACACGTCGGACAGGAAGGCGAGCGCGGCCGAGAAGCGCGTCAGCTGCTGGTAGTAGCGGCGCGTCTCCGGCGCGACGTCGTCCGGCACGCCGCGACGCAAGTGCGAGCCGCATAAGGCCCATCACGAACGATGCGCGCCATGTTCGACAGCTACGAAGCCGATGTGGCCGAAGAGCGCGCGGTCGAACGCGATCGACGCGCGCTCGCGCGGTCGGTCTCGCGAGTCGCTTCGATTTCCTTCAGCACATACGGGTGGCAGCGGATCGCGCCCTGGCCGAAGATGATCAGGCTGCGCGTCAGGATGTTGGCGCCCTCGACCGTGATCGACACCGGCAGCTGCATGTACGCCGCGCCGAGGAAATTCGACGGGCCCATGCAGATGCCCTTGCCGCCGGCGATGTCCATCGCGTCGTTGATCGACCTGCGCGGGCGCGCTCGGTCAGGTGGTACTTGGCGATGGCCGAAGGCACCGCGGGCTTTTCGCCCAGATCGACCGCCAGCGCGGTCAGCATGCGCGTCGCGTCCATCATGTAGAGGTTGCCGCCCATGCGCGCGAGCGCTTCCTCGATGCCTTCGAACTTGCCGATCGGCGTCTTGAACTGGGTGCGCACGCGGGCATAGCCGCCGGTCGCGCGCACCGCCAGCTTGGCCATGCCGGTGCTCGACGACGGCAGCGAAATGCCGCGGCCCGCGGCGAGGCATTCCATCAGCATCCGCCAGCCGTTGCCGAGCATCGGCCTGGCCGCCGATGACCCAGTCGATCGGGATGAAGACGTCCTTGCCCCAGTTCGGGCCGTTCTGGAACACCGCGTTGAGCGGCATGTGGCGACGGCCGATGTTGACGCCCGGATGCGTGCGTCGGAATCAGCGCGCAGGTGATGCCGAGATCCTCCTTGTCGCCGAGCGAGATGGTCGGGATCGTAGGCGCGGAAGGCGAGGCCGAGCAGCGTCGCGACCGGGCCCGAGCGTGATGTAGCGCTTGTCCCAGGTGAGCGCTCAAGCCCAGCACGCGCTTGCCCTCGTGCTCGCCCCATGCAGACGATGCCGAAGTCGGGAATCGCCGCCGCGTCGGAGCCCGCGTGCGGATTGGTGAGCGCGAAGCACGGAATCTCGATGCCCTTGGCGAGCCGCGGCAGGTAATGGCGCTTCTGCTCGTCGGTGCCGTAGTGCAGCAGCAGCTCGCCGGGTCCGAGCGAATTGGGCACCATCACCGTCACCGCCACGCGTGCCCGAATGCGTCGAGAGCTTGGTGATCACCTGCGAATGCGCAAACGCCGAAAAGCCGAGCCCGCCGTACTCCTTCGGGATGATCATCCCGAGAAAGCCCTTGTCCTTGATGTACTGCCAGACCGCGCGGCGGCAGGTCGCGATAGACGTGGGTCGTCTCCCAGTCGCTGACCATCGCGCACAGCTCTTCGCACTCGTGGTCGAGGAAGCGCTGCTCCTCGGCGGCTGAGCTTCGGCGCGCGGCATGGCGAGCAGCTTGCGACCAATCGGGACTGCCGGAAAACAGCTCGCCGTCCCACCACACGGTGCCGGCCTCGATGGCGTCGCGCTCGGTTTGCGACATCGGCGGCAGTATCTTCCGGAACGCGGTCAGCACGGCATCGCTGACCACTTTGCGGCGCAGCACCGGAATGTTCAGAATGATCGCCGGCAAGCAGCAGCACCGCGGCGATGATCAGCAGCGCCAGCGGTGAAATCCAGTGGCCGCTCCACACGGCGGCCAGCGCAGCGATGATCGCCGCGGTCCACAGCCATCCCGCGGCGTTGAGGTAGGCCAGGGCAAAGAACGCCACGACGACAGCGAGCAACCACGCGACTATGAGCATTTGCGACTCCTCACCTTGAGCGAAACCACTGCGGCATCTTCGCCGTCGCGTGCGATGAGATCGGTAAGCGGCGCCTTGAGGCCCGCAATCGGGAACGGTGCCACGACGACGAGAACGGTGCTTCGTCGTCGGCCTCCCTGAGGATTAAAGCGCCGCCATCAACTTCAGCGCATCGACGCCCGCCAGCGTATGGCGCCCCGCCACCGGTGTCAATCCCGCGTCTTGCCCGCCTTGAGCCGTAGACCGCGCCCTGGTTCCACGTACGCCTTATCGACGGCGTCCTTGAATCGCGCCAGCACCAACGGCCGCTTGAGCTTCAAGGTCGGCGTGAGCAAGCCCGTTGTCGATGCTCCACGGATCCTGTGTCGCGATGCACCTGCGGATCCTTACCCAGCGCGGAAAATTCTTCGAGCAGCTCGTTGGCACGCGTCGAGCAGCAGCTTTTCGTCGGTCTCCTTGGTGACGGTCAGCAGCGTCAGAAACGGCCGGCCCTCGCCGACCAGCATCACCTGCTCGAACACCGGGTCGTGCAGGAGCGCGAACTCGACATCCTGCGGCGGCAGCTTCTCGCCGTTGGACATCACCAGGATGTCCTTGAGCGCGGCCGCGAATGTAGATCCTGCCGTCGCGGATCTCGGCGATGTCGCCGGTGTGCAGCCAGCCCTCGGCGTCGATCGCGGCGCGCGTCGCCTCGTCGTTGCGCCAGTAGCCCAGCATGACGTTGCCGCCGCGCGCGAGCAGCTCGCCGCTCGTCCGCAAGCTTCACCTCGACGCCCGGCAGCGGCGGGCCGACCGATTCGGGATCGTTGTCGTCGTCGCGATTGACCGAGATCACCGGCGACGCCTCGGTCATGCCGTAGCCTTGCAGCATGCGGCAGGCCGAGGCCGATGAACGTGCGCGCGATGCACCGGATCGAGCGCCGCGCCGCCGACCACGGTCGAGGCGCAGCCTGCCGCCCAGACGCGCGAGAATCGGCCTCGCGACCAGCGCGCGCAGCAGCGGCGCGACGCAGCCGGTCGAGCGACCCGCCTCGCCCTGCTCGACACCGCCAGCCGCGTGCAACGCACTGCATCGAACAGCCAGCGCTTCAGCGGCGAGTCTGACGAGCGCCTGGTCGATGCGAGCGAGCAAACTTCTCGAAGATGCGCGGCACCGCGAACATCGACCGTCGGCGCCTGCGCCGCGAGGTCATCGGCGATCTGCGCTACGCCGCGCGCGTAGACGACCTTCGCGCCGAGCGACAGCGGCAGGTAGTAGCCGCCGGTGCGCTCGAACATGTGCGACAGCGGCAGGATGGACAGGAACGTATCGTCGGCGCGCGCCATGCGCGTCTCCTGGCACGAGCTCGACGTTGGCGATGATGTTGCCGTGCGACAGCATCACGCCTTTCGGCCGGCCCGACGTCCCGGAGGTGAAGCAGATCGTGGCCAGTGTCGCGCTCGGGCAGCGCGCCGAAAGACCGGCGCGCGCGTGCAGCGGCGGGCAGCAGCGCTGCGACCGAGGGCAAGCCGTCTGCCGCCGTCCGGGCGCAAGACATACATGCGGCGGCAACGGCGAGCCGCTGCTTCGCGAGACGCGCGCGCGCCATGCCCGAGCTTTCGACGATGAGGCGTCGCGCTTCGGCATGGCCGACGCACCACGCGACGTTTTCCGGATTGTCATCGACGTACAGCGGGACGACGACCAGGCCCAGGCCCAGCGCCGCGAGATCGATGCGCGATCCAGTCGACGCCGTTTCGCACGCACAGCGCGACGCGATCGCCCGCGACCAGCCCCAGCGCCGTGAACGCCGACTGCCAGCGCCCGATCAGCGCGGCGAGTTCGCCAACGCGTGACGTCGCGCCATGCGTCGCCGCTGAACTGCCGGTACAGCGCCTAGATCCGGCGTCGCCAGATGGGCTTTGAAATAGTCCGCGATATTGGCCATCGCTGCACTTCTCCTCGCGCGCGAATCGCTTCGCGCATCCGATTCTGCCGCCTTTGAATGATCCGGTCCATACGGCCGCGCCGCTCGGATGCAACGATGGCGAACCGGCTCGCACCGGCGTTTCGCTATACGTGGAGCGACGCTATCAGAAAGGAGCCGATCATGCCCACGATCTCGATCAAGCGCCGGCACAAGCTCGACCACAAGAAGGCGAAGGCAGCTGCGCAGAAGATCGCCAAGCGACCTTCGACCAGCGCTTCGATCTCCAATGCACCTGGGACGGCGACAATGTTTCGTTCCAGCGGCCCGGGCTCTCCGGACAGCATGCGCGTGGGCAAGAACGACGTCGAGCTCAACGTGCAGCTTTCGTTCCTGCTGACGCCGCTCAAGGGTCCGATCGAGCACGCCATCCGCAACGCAGCTCGACACCCTCTTCGGCGAGGCATAGCGTCACGCGGCGCTGATTCAGCGCTAGGATCGGCAGGTCGGAAGCGGCGCGCGATCGCCGGAGAAAATCGCTTCCATCAGCGCCGTCTCGCGGGTGTTGATCGCTTCGAGAAAGGCATCGAGCGTCGCGCATCGCCGGCGAAGCTCGCAAAGCCGCCCTCGAGGAATTCCTGCAGCGCGGCAAGGCCCGCGACACGCGCCGGGTGACGCATCATCGCGAGCAGCGGACCGAGCATGGGCTGGCGAACGTAGCGGTCGAGCGCGCGGCCGGTCTGAACGATCAGATCGATCTGTCGCTCGCGCTCGCGCGCGGTTGTCGCAGGCGCGGTACGCGTCGCAATAGTCGGGCACCGGTGAACGGGGCGCTGGCGTCCAGCTTGCCGACCAGCGCGTGGTCGAGCTCGTGCGAAAGCGTCGAAAGCTCCATCGCCATCGCGACCGTTGCGACCACGGCGTCGGGCAGCACACGAATCATGATCGGCACGACGCGGGCTAAGTCGGCGTCGCGTCGGCTGAAGTCGCCCGGCCGTACAGCTCGCGACTTGAAAGAAGCGATCGCCTCGGCGTAGCGCGGATCGGCCGCGAGGTCGGCGTACGTTGCGTTGAGGCGCCGCGCCTGCCACTGCGCAACGCGGTCGAGCGCGCGCGGCCAGCGCGGCCGATGCGGCACGCTCCTCGTGCAGCAGACGCGAGCACTCGAGCTGATGAACCAGGAGAGCTTCGGCAGATGGAGGCATTGCGATCGGTCAGTTTAGCGGAAAGCCTTGCCGCTGCACCAACCAGCCGTAGCCATGTGTCCGGTTTGCATCTGCGATGAATGCACCTCGGTGCCTAGTCGACGACTGGCGCTCGATCCGCGCGAAAGCGGGGATCCCGCTGGCTACTTGCGAACCGCAATGCGATGTTACGAATCTGGCATTACCCTTCGATGCCGTTAGATTGTTTTGTCTAGATGGTGCGGGCTAGAGTGCAGCGCACGCATTCTGCGCTGTCCGTTCAAGGCTTCATGATGCCGCAGCTTCCCAAATCGCACGCACGGCAGCCTGCCGAACAAAACGCGGCGCACGCTGCTCAAGGCGGGCATCGCCGGCGGCGTTGTGCTGGTGCTTGCGCGGTGGATGTGTCACGCTCTCATTCGCCCCGCGAATCGCCGGAGTCAGCCGGATCGGCGCTCGATCCGTCGCGCGCGAGCCATCGTCGCGGCGATTGTGCCGGTGCTGCTCGAGGGCGCGCTTCCAGACGCGGACGGAGCGTCGAGGCGCGTGCCGAAGTCGTTGCCGGCGTCGATCGCAGCGATCGCCGGACTTCCGCCCGCGGTCGCGCAAAGAGCTGGAGCGAGCTGTTCGCATTGCTTTCCTTTGCGCCGACACGCTGCCTGGTTGCCGGCGTCTGGTCATCGTGGCCGCAGGCTTCACGCGAATCGGTTGCCGCGTTTCTCGCGTCCTGGCGCGACAGCCGCTTCGCCCTGCTTGCGTTCGGCATACGGTGCGCTGCATCAGCTCATCCTGGCCGCGTGGTACGGCAATCCGCGCGCGTGGCCGGCGATCGGCTATGGCGGCCCGCCGTCGCTGGAGATCAGGATGACGGCTGACGGCAACGATCTGCGCGCAGCCGCGCTGTCCGACCCGTTTCGCATCGGGCTCGCGAGCGGCTGGAAGGTCGATCGACGCCTCGACGCTTGACGCAGGATCTCGACGCTCGACGCCGACGTCGCGATCGTCGGCACCGGCGCCGGCGGCGGAACGGCGGCGGAAATTCTCAGCGACGCGGGCTTGAGCGTGGTCCTGATCGAGGAAGGTCCGCTGGCGACATCGTCGCGACTTCCACATGCGCGAGGCCGAAGCGTATCCGCAGCTGTACCAGGAATCGTCGGCACGCAAGACCAAGGACAAGGCGATCAACATTCTGCAGGGCCGCTGCGTCGGCGGCGGCACCACCGTCAACTGGACGTCGAGCTTCCGCACGCCGGCGCCGACGCTCGAGCACTGGGCGACGCGAATTCGGCATCGAGGGATTCGGCGCCGCCGATCTCGCACCGTGGTTCGCGCGCATGGAAGCAGCGCCTCGGCATCGCGCCCTGGCCGGTCGCGCCGAACGAGAACAACGACGCGTTGCGCCGCGGGCGCGAGCGTGCTCGGCATCGCCAGCGGCGCGATCCGCCGCAACGTCAAAGGCTGCTGGAACCTCGGCTACTGCGGCATGGGCTGCCCGACCAACGCCAAGCAGTCGATGCTGGTGACGACCATTCCGGCGGCGCTCGCGCGAGGCGCGACGCTCGTCACGCGTGCGCGCGCGCTGGACGATCGAGCATGGCAGCGCTCGCGCGTCGACGCTTCACTGTGTCGGCATGGATCGCGCGGCGGTACCGATCCGACGGCGCGCAAGATCACCGTGCGCGCGCGAGACGTTCATCGTCGTCGGCGGGCGCCATCGGCATCGCCGGCGCTGCTGCTGCGCAGCAGGGCCCTGACCCGCACGGCGTCGTCGGCAAGCGCACGTTCCTGCATCCGACGGTGGTCTCGGCAGCGCTGATGCCGGAACGGGTCGACGGCTTCGCGGGCGCGCCGCAGTCGATCTACTCCGACCACTTCCTCGAACGCTGCCGCCCGACGGACCGCTGGGCTACAAGCTCGAGGCGCCGCCGCTGCATCCGATTCTGGTCGCGACGACGCTGCCGGGACATGGCGTCGCGCACGCGCAGCTGGATGCGCGAGCTTCCCGCACATGCAGGTCCTGATCGCGCTGATGCGCGACGGATTTCATCCACGCAGTCCGGGCGGCTCGGTCGGCCTTGCGCGAGCGACGGCATCGCCGGTGCTCGACTATCCGCCTCGACGAGTTCTTCTGGGACGGAGCGCGCCGCGCATTCGCCAGCATGGCGGAAATCCAGTTCGCGGCAGGCGCGAAGACGGTCATGCCGTTGCACGCGACGGCGGCCAGCTACTCGAGCTGGCGCGCAGCGCGAAAGCCGGCATCGCCGCGCTCGCGCTCGCGCCCTTGCAGGCCGCGGTCGTGAGCGCGCACGTCATGGGCGGCTGTCCGCTCGGTCCCGATCCGAAGCGTGCCGTGACCGATCGCGACCGGCCGCCATCACCACCTGGAGAACCTGTACGTGCTCGACGGCTCGCTCTTCCCGACCAGCATCGGCGCCAATCCACAACTGTCCATCTACGGCATCACCGCCAAGCTCGCGACCGGCCTCGCCGCACGCGCTCAAGCCACGTCGATTAGGATGATTGCTCTAATACTTTGCAACAGAGTGAGCTCTGATCGCTGCAGATTACGCCTTCGATTCGATTCACTTCACTCTAGTCAAGGAGCAGACAATGCAAAAGCAAACGATGAACGACATGAATGCCAGCCGTCTTGCCGACGCCGCGTTCGCCGCATCGCGTCAGGTTTGGCTCGCCAGGCCTCGGGCGCCGCCGCGGTGACCCGCCAATGGGCCAGGAACGACGCGCGGCAACACGCTGCGCGCGCTGGTCAAGGAAGGCTCGGCCGTCGAGACGCAGGCGATCCGCGTCACTCGGCAGCGGCGTCGAAACGTCGCTCGCGACCGCGAGCTCGATCTGGAACCGCACCCGGGATCAGGTCCGTGCCACGGTCACCGCGCTTGCCGACACCGCCGTCGCCGCGCTGCCGAAAATGAAAGCGCCGGTCAAGGTGACCAGGAAAGCGCCAGTCGCCAAGCCGCGCAAGGCCGCCAAGTCGCCAGCATCCAGGCGTGCCAAGCCCGCGGCGCGCCGCGTCAAGCATACGTCGCGGAAAGCGCAGGTAAGTTCAGCAGACCGGGACTCGACATCGCGACCAGAGCGATAAGACCCGTGTCCGGAAAGGCCGCTCGCGGCGTCATCATGGCGCCCGGAAATCCGCGGCCGTTCCGTCCGTGGGTCTCGCTTTGGCGGGCGGTGGGCCGCTGGGCGGCATCTATGAGGTCGGTGCGCTCGTTGCGCTGTCCGAGCTCGATCGCCGGCATCGATCTCAACGACCTCGATGTCTATGTCGGCGTCTCGTCGGGCGGCTTCGTCGCCGCCGCGCTGGCGAACGGCATTTCCCCGGCGCAGATGTATCGCCTGTTTATCGACGACGGCGCGGATGCGTCGTTGTCGCCGGCGCTTTTCCTGCGGCCGGCGCTCGGCGGAGTTTGCCCGCCGCAGCCTGTCGCTTCCGCGCCTGCTTTCTGGGCGCCGCGCTGGCCAGTGCTCGAAACGCCGACCGACGCAGCATGATGGAATCGGTTGCCGCGCTCAGTGCCGATCGAGCCGCGCCATTCCGACGGGCTTGTTCGATCAGCGCGCGCTCGACCGCTTTCTGACCCGCCTTTTTCGCGACCCCGGGCCGCAGCAACGACTTTCGCAAGCTCGAGCACCAGCTGTTCGTCATCGCGACCAATCTCGACACCGGAGCGTCGGACGACCTTCGGCGGCCCGGGCTTCGATCACGTTCCCATCACCCGCGCCATCGAAGCCTCGGCCGCGCTGCCCGGCCTGTTTCCGCCGGTCGACATCGACGGCGCGCACTACGTCGACGGAGCGCTCAACAAGACCCTGCACGCTTCGCGTCGCCCTGGATGCCGGCGTGCGCTCTGCTGCTCTGCGTCAACCCGCTGGTGCCCTTCGACGCGAGCTCGATGCAAGGACACGATCGCCTCGACAAGCTGGCTCATGGCGGCCTGCCGATGGTCCTCGCGCAGACCTTTCGTGCGATCATTCACTCGCGGATGAAAGTCGGCATGGACCGATACCGTGCGCAGTATCCCGATGCCGACATCCTTCTGTTCGAACCCGACCGCGAGGACGCCGACATGTTTTTCGCCTCCATTTTCAGCTACGCGCGCCGCAAGGACCTGTGCGAGGCTGCCTACCGCAAAGACGCGCCAAAGCCTTCTGCGCGCCGCGCAGCGCTCGAGCCTCTGCTGCGCGAAGCACGGCATCCGCCTGAAGCGTCGAGGTCTGCTGTCCGACAGCGAGCGGTGCATCCGCGCCGCGCTGATCGATACCCGTCCGCTGCAAGGCGCGCAAGCCCGGCGTGCGTCAGGCCGCGCGCGATCTGTCGCACACGCTGGACCAGCTCGAAGCCTGGATCGTCGCCGCTCGCTGGATCAGGCGTCCGGCACGGATACCGTCATGGCGGAACGCAAGCGGCCGCGACGCACGCGCGAGCGGATCGTCGAAACCAGCCTGGCGATGTTCAATCGTCTCGGCGCGCCGAACGTCACCACCGCGGATATCGCCGACGAGATGGGCATCAGCCCGGGCAATCTCTACTATCATTTCCGCAACAAGGACGAGATCATCGGCGAGCTCTTCGCGGCGCTCGAAGCGCCGCCTCGACGCGCTGCTCGACCCTCGCGTCAGCGGCGTCGTCGATGTCGAGGACCTTTGGCTTTTTCTGCACCTGCTGTTCGAGGCGATGTGGGATTACCGGTTTCTTTACCGCGATCTCGACGAGATACTGTCCCGCAGCCGCAAGCTGGCGACGCACTTCGCCTCGATCCTGCGCCGCGGCACGGCGACCGTATCGGCGCTGTGCCGAAGCATGGTCGACGCCGGCGCAATGCGCGCATCGGAACGCGAGATCGCCGCCATTGCCGAAAATGTGGCGCTGGTCGCAACGTTCTGGATCTCGTATCAGAGAATCGCCGCGCAGCGAACCCGACGCCGCGGTGGTCAACCTCGACCGCGCCGCGTATCAGGTGCTGTCGTTGATCGCGCCGTTCCTGCAGGGCCGTCGCGTGCGCTTGCTCGATCGGCTGAGCCAGGACTATCTGTAATGCGACTGCGTGCAGGAGAGACGCGATGGCGAAGAAGTGGGCGAAATTTCCGTATGACGGAAGCGAGTATGTGTACGACGGCGCGGCGCTGAAGAAGCACTGGGCCCGCCTTCATCGCGGCGACTGCGAGCCCTTTCCGAAGGACGCTGCCGCGCAGGAGGCGTGGCGGGCGTTTCACGCCGGCGAATTTCAGCGCGCCGTCGAGGCCGGCACGCGACGCCGGCGGCGCCGGCAGTCAACGCGGCGGTCAAGGCGCAGACGGTCTACGCCAACTATATCGACAAGGCGGAAAAGTCGCGGCTGGCGCTATTCGAGGAGGCCGCTGCCTGGGCCGACGAGCGTCGCGACGCCGCGCCGGAAGCGACGCCAACGCGCATTACCTGTACGCGTTCGCGCTGGGCAGGTACAGCCAGGGCATCTCGGTGGCCAAGGCGCTCGCGCAAGGCTTCGGCGGCAAGATCAAGGATGCGCTGACCAGCGCGTTGAAACTCGCGCCCGCGCACGCCGATGCGCACGCCGCGTTCGGCGCGTATCAGGCCGAGGTCATCAACAAGGTCGGCGGCGCTGGTCGCCGGGATGACCTACGGCGCAAAAAGGACTCCGCATTGGAGCACTACCAGCAGGCGCTCAAGCTCAATCCGGACTCGGCGATCGCGCGCATCGAATATGCAAACGGGCTGATCCTGCTCTTCGACAAGGCGCGGCTCGACGAGGCGACCAAGCTGTACGAACAGGCGCGCGCTGTGCAGCCGATGGACGCGATGGAAAGGCTCGACGTCGAGCTCGCCCGCGTCGGAGCTCGGCATGAGACATCGGCCGCATGAATTCAGCGCGTTACAAGGACACCGCGTAGGCCACCTGTGCCGCGCTTGGCGGTTGTTCCCATGGCCACGGCGACAGAAGCGTTGCCAGCACGCAGCTTCTCGAATTCCGGCACGAAGCGCTCGATCACCCGATGCGGGTCGGGACAGAGCCCGCGATCGGCGACGAGACCGAATCGAACCTCGCCGTTGTACGACAGGATCGAGACGCCCATGCCGATGTCGCCGGATTGCGGCACCCAGAACATCATGCTGCCGATGAGGGCGCCGCCGAGATAGAGCGGCTGTTGCGGGCCCGGAACGTTGGTCATGACCGCGGTCGCGTTCCTGGCCAGCATCGCCAGCAATTGCTCCTGCAGGATCTTCGGACCCGCGCCCATCGCCGCAAGGATGCCCAACGCCAGCACCGGCTGATACGAACCCTTGAGCGACGCGCATGTTCGCGCGCACCGCGTAGAGGCGCTCGACCGGGTTTTCGATGCCGATCGGCAGGTCGAGGAAAACCAGCCCGAAGCGATTGCCGAGCTTCCAGGCCTTTCCGGCCGGACGCAAATTGACCGGCACCAGGGCGCGGATGCTCAAGCCGTCGACGCTTTCACCCTCGCGCATGCAGGTACGAGCGCAGCGCGCCGGCAACCGACGACGAGCAGCACGTCGTTGATCGAGCAGTCGAGCGCGCGGCCGACGGCCTTCACCTCGGCTACCGCGATGGGATCGCGCCCATGCAACGCGCTTGGCGATGCCGGGCTTGCCCTTGAAGCACGTGCGCGAGTCCTCGCCCATCAACGCCAGCTTCGCCAGCTCCTCGGTAAGGGCGCTGCCCTGCTCGGCAAGTGCCACCGCCTTGGCCGGGCTCGTGCCAGAGGCCGACGCCTTTTTCGATCAGGATCGGAACCCATCTTGCGTCGCCATCTTGAGCGCGCCCGCAAGCAACGTCGGGGTCGCCATCGGGTCGATTCCGATGTGCTTCGGCGGGGGCGGGACAGGTCCGGGCACGCCGGCCCTCGCGGTCGGCGTCGGTCATCGACAGCATCACCTGGATCAATGCGATTCCGTCGGCGTAACAGTGATGAATGCGCACGACGACGGCGCTACCGCCCTCGTAGCCTTCGACGAGATGAAACTGCCACATCGGCTTCGAAGGATCGAGCGGCGTGGCCATCAGCTCGCTCACCAGCGTCTCGAGCTCGGCCTTGCCGGCGGCGCCGCGCAGCTTGACGCGCCGCACATGCGCGCCAATGTCGAATTTGCGGTCGTCCGCCCAGTACGCGCCCGTCGGAGACTGCACTGCGCGCTGGCGGAACCGCTTGAAGCGCAGGAAGCGGTCGCTCAACGTCGCCTTCAGCCGCGCCAATGTCAGGCGCTCGCCGAAGATCAGCACGCCGCAGATCATCATCAGATTGCTGGGGCGGTCCATGCCGCAGCCAGGCGGTGTCGACGCTGGACATGCGTTCGCGGCTTGCTGGCCACGGCGTCTGAGGCATCGGCGAGTTCGCGCTTCGTCGCGGATTGCTCAGTCTTTGCGAGTCGCGTTAAAGTAGCACAGAAGCCCCGGCGCTGAAAAAACGCGCCACACGTGTATGGCTCAACCGCAGGAGAAACCATGGCCGCCGCCCCGAAGGACCTGAAGACGAAATTCGAAGCCGCCACCACGGCAGCGAAACACGACAAGAAGAAGCCCGACAACGCGACGCTGCTGAAGCTCTACTCGTACTACAAGCAGAGCACCGACGGCGACGTCAAGGGCGACCGCCCCGGCGGATTCGATTTCGTCGGCGCCGCCAAGTTCGACGCATGGACCAAGCTCAAGGGATGAGCAAGGACGATGCGATGCAGAACTACATCAAGCAGGTGGAGAAGCTGAACCGCGATTGAGCGTCAGCGGCGACATTAAATCATCAGCTTTCTCAGCGTCTCCGGGTTCTTGACTACCGGTTTTCTGGCGGCCCGCCGGCGCGCCGTACAGACCCGCTGGCGGGTTGGTCTCCAGCCGCGACAGCACCGAAGCATCCGCGCAGCGCTTGTCGAACACCACCGACACCTGGTCGCCGGCGATGCCGCCGAGGCTGAAGCATGCCTGCCCGAGCTTGGCGTTGAGCGGCTTGAGCACGCCGTTGCGACGAGCGTCGCCCGCCGCACCGCTCCCGGCAAGCTGCAGGTCGTAGCTGCGCGGGTTCGCCGGCGGCCGCGGTGCCGCGGCGATGACTTCGGGCAGTCCGACCAGCTCGCGTGCGAGCAGGTCTTCCGCCGCTGCATCCGGCATGCCCTGCGACGGTCAGCGTGACCTTCTGTCCGGTCACGCTGACGTGCTGCAGAAAGAAGTCGCGCGAGAATTCGTCGGCGATCTTCGCGCCGATCGCCTTCAGCGCTTCCTCCTCGCTCGCCCAGCTGCCAACGCCCTTCGGCAAGGTCGTGTTGTAGTAGATCTCCTCGCCGGTCTCGCGATCGATGCATTTCACCGTCCACGACGTCAGCGCGTACTTGGTCACGGTCAGGCCCGAAGCCTCGCAGCCGCATCGGACAGCTTCTTGATCTTGGCTTCGCCGATGACCGCGAAGTCGGCGCCCGCTGCTGTCGGCGCCGGACGCGCCTTCGGACCAGGTGCGAAAGCCGAACGACTTGATGCGTTCCTTGAGAATGTTCTCCGCGACCGGCGAGGGCTGCGGCGGCGCATCCGGCTGCATCGGCATCGCGCACCGATGATCTGCACCGATACCTTCGGGTCGCCGCTGGCGCGGATGAACTCGATGCGCTCGTCGCGCGACATCTGGTTGAGCGATTTCTGCACCGCCTTGACGTTGACCACGGCCTCGGTCGTGATCGACATCAGGCCGTCCTTGCCCATGCGCGGCTCGCTTTCGCGCACGACGGTCGTGATGTAGCTGCCGCTCTTCGACAGCAGCTTGTCCTTGAGCAGGTCGTAGTTCTTGGCGAGCGACTTCGTGTCGAGCAAGCAGTCCCAGCGCCTTTTCGACCAGCTGGCTCTTGGAATCGGCGCGCAGGTCGCTTTGCAGCAGCGCCTTGTCGCTCTGGTAGCGCGGGTCGCTCGGATCGATCAGCCCGACCGCGGAGATCAGCATCGTGCCGGGATCGGACTTCAGCGCGCTGCAGTTGCGCGCAACGGGCGCCGCATCTGGGGCGAAGCGGGCGCCGTCGCCGATCGGCGCTGCGCGCCGGCGCGCTGCGCAGCCTTGCGCTATCGCGCGCTCGCCGCTGCTGCAAGACCAGACGCACGCGCCCGCGCCGAGCGCGATAACGGTCAGGCCGACGATGATCGCGACCGCAGGCGTCGTGCGACTTTGCGCTGCGCGGCGGCGGCCGTCGGGCTGGCGGCGGAGCGATCGGTCGGCGTCGCATCTGACCAGCGTTGTCGTCGAGCGCGTCGCCATCGGCGCGTGAGTCGGTCGGCGTGATCAGCGATCGCCGCGTCGGCGTTGACGCGGCGCGGTCATTGCTGGCGCGCGCGGCACGGATCGCGGCGGCGAATTCGCCGGCGGTCTGGAAGCGGTCGTCGGCGCGCTTGGCGAGCGCCTTGCGCACGACCGCATCCATCTCGGCGGGCGCCTGCACGTTGAGCGTCGACGGCGGCAGCGGATCTCTCCTTCAGCACCTTCTGCATCGTCGTCGTCGCCGACCCGGCGAACGGGCGCTCGCCGGTCAGGAACTGGTAGAGGATGACGCCGGCGGAGAACAGGTCGGAGCGGCCGTCCACCGGCAAGCCCATGATCTGCTCCGGCGACATGTAAGCTCGGCGTGCCCATCACGCGTGCCGACCTGCGTCAGGTTCGACGCTTCGATGTGGGCGATGCCGAAGTCGGCGACCTTCACCGCGACCGTCGGACAGCAGGAAAATGTTCGCGGGCTTGATGTCGCGGTGGATGACGCCCTGGCGGTGCGAATAGTCGAGCGCCTCGAGAATCTGCGACATGATGCGCACGATGTCGGCCGTCGTGAAGCGCTCGTTGGTCTCGAAGCATTCCTTGAGCTCGCGGCCCTTGACGAACTCCATGGCGATGAACCAGACGCCGGCTTCCTCGCCGAAATCGTAGATGGAAACGATGTTGGGATGACTTGAGCCGCCCGGCGGCCTGCGCTTCGCGGCGGAACGCGCGCGATCACGTTCTCCGACGTCTTCGCCGGACGAGCTGATCGGCGCGGATCGTCTTCAGCGCGACGACGCGCTTGATCAACGGATCGTAGCCTTCGTAGACCACGCCCATCGCGCCGCGACCGATCTCGCGCCGGATCTCGTACTTGCCGAGGTTGCTGATCTCTGCCATGCGTCGCTCCTCGTTCGCCTCGAAAGCGGCGACGCCGGCAGCGAGCCGGCGTCGCCGGCGTCGTCGACCGTCACGTCGGCACGTCACTTGTACTTTGCTGTCGATTTCCCACACCGACTTCTGCACCAGGCGCTGCACCATCGTGTCGAGCGACACGCCGCCCTGCTGCGCTTGCGACGACGCCGAGGCACCGAGGTCGACTTCGCGCCGACTTCCATCTTTTCCTCGGTGTAGCCGGTGCGCGACCTGCTCGGTGGTTTCGGCGTTGATGATCTTGTAGCGCATGCCGATGATCCAGACGCCGCTCGACTCGCTCGTCTGCACCGAGACCCGACGCCGACGACTGCGCCAGCCTGCGCCGCGCCGCGCGACCCGCCGAACACGCCCAGCAGCCCTGCCATCTGGCCGAGCGCGCGGCCGTCGAACCCTTGCTGGGCCGCGGCGACCTGCTCGGTCTTGAGGATGTCGAACTTCACGACGTACTTGGTCGCTCTTGAGCTTGCCCATGCGCAAGATACTTGCGCGCCTGCGTCCGGATCGCCGAGGTTGTAGGCGAGCTCGAATTCCTTGAGGAGCGGGCCCAGGTTCGGAGCGCTCGAGCACCTGGAAATTGGCGCTGTCAGCTCGACCTCGCCGAAGTCGGCGATGTTGTTAGCACGTGAACTTCTGCAGGAAGGTCGCATTGTTGCTCTTGATCTCGCCGGGGATGACGATCAGCGCCGGGCCCTTCTTGTTCGCGTTCGACATATTCGACCGGCTGGTAGATCGCCTGGTCGGCCGAGGCGTTGGCCTTCTGCGACGTTTCGCTGCCTGCGGTCGGCGACGGGTTGCCAAATCGTCGGCTGCGCCGAGCGCGAGCGACGCCGCTCGCAATCAGGACCGCGCCGAGCGCAGAGCTTGCTAAAGCTGATGTAGGTGTGATGTGCTCATGGCAGATCTCTCCTGTGAAGTTCAATTCGATTGCGACTCAGCAAGCGGCGTCACTTCCGGCGCCGGTCTATTCCCAGCGGTGAGTCCGGCATTCCGGCAATAGTCCGCATACAGCTCGGCCACGACCTCGTCCGCCTTCTCGTTGACCAGCGTCAGCGCCATGCGTTCGACGTCCGCGCCGGCGTACGAGACTCGGAGCTTGGCATCGGCGTTGGAGATCACGCCGGCCGTTGCTCGCCGGTACAGGGTGAAATCCATGTTCACCGAAACCTGATTCACCGCCATCATCGGATTCCGGTGGCTTGCGACGAGATCAGACCGCGCAGCACGAAACTGGCGCCGAGCCTCTTCGATGCGCGCAAGCGCCGCGTCCGGATCGTTGCGAAAGTAGCGCGTCGATTTCGGCCTGGGCGACCTGCCTCCTGATCTCCTCGGGCGTATAGGTCTTGCAGGCCGAGGCCGCGCAGGCGCGGATTGATCGCCTGAAAGTGCGGGCCATAGTTCTGCTGCTGCGCTGCGATGATGCCGTTGGATTGCCTCTCGCCGATCACGACCATGATCTTCTTGTCTTTGATGCTCGGCGCGGCAAGGCGTCGACAAGCTGCTCGGCGATGCGGTCCTCGCGCGCCTCTTTCTCGATGCGGTCAGATTCATCCGGCTTGGAGAATTTGAAATCCTGCGCCACCGCCAGGCCCGTCGATAGCGGGACGAGCATCACGAGGATCGCGAAAGCGCGTGCTGAGTCGCATCGAGGCGTGGATAGAGGGCAGCAAGGGTCACTCGGGGCGCAAAGTGTTTTGAAGCCTTGGAAGGTTAGCCCAATGCGGCCGGAAATCCATATGGAATATTCGACATGCCGGACCGAGCGCGACCGTTGCAATTTGTGGGAGACAAGACTGCAGCGCCCTCGGGGCAAGCCGGGCAGGCGATGGTGCGGCACTAAGGCGAGGGAAAACCTCACGCATTTCCTCAATATGCGGCGGGTCAGCATCATTGCGCTCGACCCGGATCAGGCATCGATCACGGATGCTACTTCAGCGCGGCCTTGGCAAGCTATGTCGCCGACTTTGGGGTCTTCTTCGCCTTCTTGGGTGCGGAGGGCACGGTACTCGCCGCGGTCTGGTTTCGCCGGAAGCGGCCCGGGTGCGGTCCGTGTCGCGCTGCGCGCCGCACCCTTCCGCCTTTCTGCGCATCGGAGACGGCGGCGGACGGCGGACGCCTTGCGCCTTGAGCAAGGCGTTGACCGCTTCCGACAATTCGTTGACGCGCTCGCTAAGCTTCTCGACATCCGAGGACGTGTAGACGCCGAGCCGCGCCAACGCGCGGGAGACGCGATCTTCGAAAACTTGCTCCAGCTTGTCCCACGTTCCGCCGGCCATGGTCTGCATTTCCTTGGCCTTGGCTTTGGCCGCCTCCCGTGCGGCGTCTGCCGTCTGCGATGCTGCGCTGCGCGTCTCTGGCTTCCAGGATTTCGCCCTGCTTGACCAGCATGTCGAAGACCTGCTTTCCGCCCTGCTGGGCCTTGGCAAACGCGCCTAATCCCGCCAGCCAGATCTGGTGCGAAGATTCGAGCACCGCTTTGGGAGATTCCGCCTGTCTCCGCCGCCCTGCTTGCGGCTGCCTTGGGCTTCGGCCTTGGCTTTCTTGAGCATGCTGATTCTCCTCGGGAGTGCGGCGATCAGCGCCGGCTATCACCCATTGTATGCGAGGGTGTTGGAAATCATTCTAAAGCGCGCATCGGTTGCCTCTCCTGCGACGATATCGGAGCGACTTCGGCTCGGTATAATGGGACGCATAGCGTGCGCCGATACCCGGCGGCAACAATCGCCAGCGGCAGTTCGCCCGCTGCACGCAAGCGTCAACAGAGCGCAGCTAAGAAAGTCTTCGAGGAGGGAAAAAGCGATGGCCTACTTCGTCACCGGCGGCACCGGCTTCATCGGCCGCTTTCTGGTCGAGAATCTGCTCAAGCGCGGCGAGCCCGTCTATGTTCTCGTGCGCAAGGAGTTCGCAGAAGAAGCTCGACGCGCTGCGCGAAACCTGGAACGCGGACGAAAAGCAGGTCGTCGCCGTGCTCGGCGATCTGGGCAAACCCGATTTGGGCGTCAGCGATGCCGACAAGAAAAAGCTCAAAGGCAAGATCAAGCACATGTTTCATCTGGCCGCGGTTTACGACCTGAACGCCAGCGCCGAGGATCAGCAGCTTGCCAATATCGACGGCACGCATCGCCGCGGTCGAGCTCGCCGTCGACCGTCAGAAGCCGGTTGCTTCCATCACGCCAGCTCGATCGCGGCGGCCGGCCTCTACGAAGGGACCTTTCGCGAAGACTATGTTCGAGGAAGCAGAGGGGCTCGACCATCCGTACTTCCGCGCCAAGCATTTGTCCGAAGGCATCGTGCGCAAGGAGTGCAAGCGCCCTGGCGCATCTATCGCCCGGTATTCGTGGTCGGCCATTCCCAGACCGGCTATATCGACAAGATCGACGGGCCTTACTATTTCTTCAAGCTGATACAGCGGCTGCGCAACATGCTGCCGCCGTGGATGCCGACGCATGGCATCGAGGGCGGGCGCATCAACATCGTCCCGGTCGACTTCGTCGCCAACGCGATGGACTTCCTCGCGCACAAGAAAGGCCTCGACGGCAAGTGCTTCCACCTTACCGATCCGGAGCCGCACCGCATCGGTGAAGTGCTGAACATCTTTGCCAAGGCGGCACACGCGCCGCAGATGACGATGCGCATCAACGCGCGCATGTTCGGCTTCATCCCGGCGCCGATCCTCTACGGGCTTCGGATCGCTGGCGCCGATCAAACGCGATGATTCGGGCCGTGCTCAAGGATCTGGGCATTCCAAAGGACGTGTTCGAGTTCATGCAATTGGCCGACGCGCTACGACAATCGCGAGGCGGCCAAGGCGCTGAAAGGCTCCGGCATCGCCGTGCCTCCGCTCGAAAGTTACGCGCTGCGAAGATCTGGGACTACTGGGAGCGCAACCTCGACCCGGATCTGTTCATCGATCGAAGCCTCGCGGGCCGCGTCCGGAATCGGGCCGTGCTCGTTACCGGCGCTTCGTTCCGGCATCGGCAGGGCGACGGCGCTCAAGCTCGCCTCGGCGGGCGCGAAGGTGCTGCTGGTCGCGCGCGGAGAGGAAAAGCTGGTCGAAACCAGAAGGAAATCGAGGCCGCAGGGCGGCAAGGCGTGGATCTACGCTGCCGATGTCTCGGAGCCTGCGCGTCGTGCGATGCGCTGGTTGCCAGAGTGCTGCAGGACCACGGCGCCTGCGACTATTTGATCAACAATGCCGGCCGTTCCATCCGTCGTGGAATCGTCAACTCGTTCGATCGCTTTCACGATTTCGAGCGGACGATGCAGCTCAATTACTTCGGTGCGCTTCGCCTGATCACTGGGTTTTCTGCCGAAGATGATCGAGAACAAGCGCGGCCAGATCATCAATATCTCTTCGATCGGTGTGTTGTCCAATGCGCCGCGCTTCTCGGCCTATGTCGCGTCGAAATCCGCGCTCGATTCATTCGCGGCGTGCGCGGCGTCCGAATTCGTCGACAAGGGGATCAGCTTCACGACCATCAACATGCCGCTGGTGCGCACGCCGATGATCGCGCCGACCAAGATGTACGAGAACGTGCCGACGCTCGTCGCCCGAGGAGGCCGCCGACCCTCGTCGTCGAAGCCATCGTTTACAAACCGGTGCGCATCGCGACGCGGCTGGGGGTTGCCGGCGCCGTCGCGCACTGTGCCATCGCGCCGAGGCTCACGCAAACCATGCTCAATACGGCATTCAACATGTTCCCCGACCCGCGGCCGCGAAGGCAAGAAGGAGGGGGCGAAGGACAGCTTTCCGCAGAGCAGATGGCGTTTGCGCAGCTGACGCAGGATACACTGGCGGGGCGCTGGCCTCGGCCACTATTTTAGCTTCCCCCGCACAGTGGCGGGCAAGCATCAAGTTATCGCATGTCACATGGCGGAAACGATATCATTTGTCGAGGCTAAAAATAGGCTACCTGAACACCGCGAGCTTGGCCGTTCGGGGGGATTCGGAGTATGGGATCGCGTGATGGCGCGTCAGGATGACCAAATGGGACGATGGTGGCTGGCGTCGATCTGCAAGCGGATTTAGGCCGCGGTCCGGTCTCAATTTGAACCAGGAGTAATCAAACCAATAAAGCAGAAGCCATTGTTTTTCACCAATCCGCCATCTGCTTTGTCTGGCTGGATGCAATACCCCGGTTCAGCCTATTTTCCGGTACGGCTACCCGCAGAAGCTCGGTGCAGGACGGCTAAATGTGAAGTTTACGTTACGGTGTTCGCGTACGCCCCCTTCTGCAATCACTTCGCTCGATAACTACGCCCGTGACAATACCAAAGCGTCGAACGGCAAAGGATACAATTGCGTGAGAACACAGGATTCGTACTTTTCGACCAGCACGATGAGGCCGGGCATCATGTTGACACGAAGATGGGCAAAGATCATCGAGTGCAATACAGAGCAAAGCGGGCGCCGAGTCGTGTGCAAGGACAAAAGCCAGGATTTTGGGGTATACAAATACACGGTCAATGTAGTTGGACCTTGTCTACGTGTTCCCCTATAGATCCATGGGTGATCAACAACTAATACCACGCGGCGGAGCCAGCGGGGCACAAGCGCGCACGGGAAGTGTTGAACGAAGGCACGATGACTTCGGCCAGTGCGTGTTGATCCGAACGATGGTGAAGTAGCGAAGCTCAGGATCGGCGTTACCGCGATCAGCCGGGATCCCTTTGGGACGGCACCCCAGCCAAGGCGTGCGCCTCTGCCATCGCTTCCTCGCCTCCATGAAACCGCGCGGCCCGCAATACCTCCAACTGTGGCATATGCCGATTCGCCCAGAACTAGCGCGTGCGCAAGTTAGCGCCCAGAAGCCTCGTCGTGGGATCGCGGTGTTCGGTTGCCGGTCACGCTCGCCACAAGGCCTGCGCAGCGCCACTCGTCAACACGCCAAGACCGGCACAGACTTCCAGCACGCTCTGCGCCGGCTGGGGCTATCTCTCAGCGTCGCCCGCGCCCCGAGGAGCGCTGCGCGCGCACTCGATCCCGACCCTCGGCCGATCGATGCCATCGCGGAGTGGCGAAACGATGTGGCGGGTATCTCACGCGATCCCAGTTCGCGAGCGAGCGCGTCTGCTCGTAAAGAGCGGTTCAGCCTAAATCCCCAGTTCCTTCCGCGCGTCAGCTTTATTCCCAAGCGTTCGCGCAGCCTGCTGGCTTCCTCGCGTTTGTTTCGGGTCCCCTGCCGGGGCGGTGCTTTCTCTAAGTGGCCCGCGCCCGCGACAGATCGCCTTGTCAAGCGACGCCATTGCCAGGGCTGGAGCACTGCGCGATCCGATCTCTTGTCAGCAATCTCTCCCGGGCGTCCGCGGGCTTTCCACTCAAGCCCCTGCGCCTCTTTGTACCGACCCATCCAGGAACCGAGCTGGCCGGCGTCGAAGAGCGCCCCACAGCGCGCGGAGAGATTCGGTCCTGGGCGCCTGGCGCGTGCAAAGCGCTTTACCGTCTCAAATGTCGGCGCCAGGCGCGAATCATCCGGCGCCTCATGTCGAGGACACCGCCTCAAGCCCCAGCTCAGCCCTTTCCCTTTGCATGGCTACACCACTCATGTGCTGACAGGAAATTCTCTCGCTCAGGTCGAGACCAGGCCAGCCACGTTTCCTGGTGGGGGCCCGACAAGCTCAGATCGCCACGCCTTCTCCGCAGAGTGCTAGGTAGGCTAGATGCCGCGTGCGCGTTTCGTCCCCTTCACCCGATTCATTCAGCCGCGTCTTCCTGCGTACTGCCGCGCACGGTCTCTCAGCAGCCGATAGCGCCGCGCGTCACCCTCGACCATCACCAGCGACTTGTCGACCAGATCGGCGAGCAGGTCCAGCACCTCGCCTTCATCGGCACGTCACCCCCGGCGCCCACCGCCTCCGCCGCTTCGAGCGTCCAACCGCCAGCAAAACACGGCAAGGCGGCGAAACAGGATCCGCTCCTTCTCGCCGAGCAGGTCGAAGCAATCCAGTCGATGAGCGCGCGCAAGTTTGCTGCCGCGGCAGCGCGGTCCGGTTGCCGCCGTCAGGAGACGGAAGCGATCGACTCAGGCGGGCCGCGATGTTCTCTACCGACAGGGCGCGCACGCACGGGCTGCTGCGGCGGTTCGGATTGCCAGCGGAATGCCGTCGAGACGGCTGGCAGATCTGCGGCGACGGCCCGCGCGTTTATCCTCTGTCAAGCCTGAACCGCGGGTCGTGCCGCAGGCCGCACGGTCAACGAAAAAGACGCACTGCCGGGTACTGCGGTAAGGGCCTCGACCGCGATCGGGTCTTGCGCTGCCGGAACCGCAAGCGCCGGCTACCGGAAACTCACCTCGCCCGACACGCGCAGCGGCTCGCGGCTGGATGCCAGAATGCGCACGGTAGCTCCCGACCTCAGCAGTTGCTCGGCCAAGGCCGCGCAGGCTGCCACGACAGTGTTCACTGCAGTTGTCGAGAATCAGCAGGAAGACGTCGATCCTGGCAACGTGCTCAGACCAGGCGCTGTCCGTTACCTGGCGCCCTGCCTCCTCCTTCGCAAGGATGGACTGCGACCTGTGGCACCAGTCGCTCATCGGTGACGAGACTGAGGCTCGACAAACCGCCCCCGTCCGGGTAGTCGCTCCAGAACGTCGGCGGCAGCCTGCAGCGACAACCGCGTCTTGCCTATGCCCCCGCGCCGAGCAGCGTTAGCAAGCGTGTGGCGCCAAGCAGCCGTCCTGGCATCGGCAATCTCGCGTTCACGCCCGATGAACGTGGTTGCCTGCTGCGGCGGATTGTTCGGCGTCGCCTCCAGCGAAGACGCAGCGCCGGAAGCTTTCGCGCGCAGTTCGGGGTGGACGACTTAGCAGAGCGTGTTCGACATTCGAAACAGATCGCGCAGCCTCGCGGCGCCAAGTCGGCGTGGTGAGCGCGAAGCAGGCAAGCGTTCTGCGTACCAAAGCGGCCGCTGCCTCCGACAACAACACCTGGCCGCCGTGCGCGATGCTCATGATTCGAGACGGCGCGGTTGACCGCGGGACCAAAGTCGTTGTCGCGGCGCTCGGAAGCACCCGACGTGGATTTCCGCACCGCAACACGCAGCGGGACACCATTGGTTGCAACAGGATCGGCTGGCATCCCGTTTCGACTCCAGCGTGGCGACCAAGTGCATCGAGAGGATCCTCGAACGCGGAATGAGGCACCGTCGCCGCTCATCTTCACGACCACGCCACGATTGCCATCCACCGCCGCTCGCGTGATCGCATCGTGAGCGCGCCAACGCCTGGCGCATCCGCTCGGGCTCTTGCTCCCAAAGCCAGGTATCCGCCTCGACGGTCCGGTAAAAGATAGGTCGTGACAGTGGCCGTGCGCACATCGGTCTCCAGCGCGATCGGGAAGCGCCTACTCTACGGCAGCAGACCAGACTCTGCCAGCCACGCAATCGGGAATGAATGCGATCGCGCTGTGCGCCTGCCGGCGCAGCGGCGTTGCTAACATGGCACCACGCGCGCTCGATGTCACGGCGGCGAATGCCGAGCGACTGTTCAGGAAGCCGAGCACTCTGCGATTGCCTGGGCCAGGAGTTTCACGACGTCGCGATCGCCTCAGCAGCGCGTTGTGCCCTACTCCCAGCTGCGGCAACGTTCTCCGCACACGCCAGCTCACCGCTCGCCTGCGGCGCAGCGACTTATCGTGGCGTGACCAGATCGACGTAATCGGCACCGGAGGCGGCTTCGCCACCGTCACGAGTTGAGCTCGGTCAGCCACGGGTTGCCGGACGCATCTGCGCGATGCATCGTCCTAAGAGCTCATTTGGCGAACATGCTGCCGTGATGCGGCGTGCCGATGGTAATGATCCGTTCGATGCGCGCCGGCCCGCGCTGGCGGGCACGTACGCCCGCGCGACCAGGCCCTCCCATGCCGTGTGACACATCAGCAAGACCCGGGCCGCACCGGTAGCAGCGCACCAGTTCGAGTCTTGGCGCGCGAGCTGCTCGGCGAAGTGTTCGATGTCGTGACGTCGGACTGACAGTAGATTGCATAGACCGGCCTACATCGTGCCGCGCAAGATAGCGCCGCATCGTGAACCACACACCATCGTTGACCAGCACGCCGTGTACTGCCGAGAATGACGCAGTCGCGCGGGAGCAGGGGCAGGATCGCGTATCGCCAGTCGATGCAGGGCTATCAGGCGGCCGAGAGCATGGCGACGCGCCACAGCTGCCCGCGATGAACAGTCCGGACACTGCGCCGGCGAAATCGAGTTGCGCGTTCGATGGCCGCGGCGTGCGCCAGATCCGGCTCAATGCGAACCACGACGCCCCACCAGCGCGCGACCGGCGCGAGGCAATACGCAAG